>Ga0114923_10002785_pt1 | contig 11815 bp, 11 predicted proteins | sample SumtaG_FD_89578 | JGI IMG/M metagenome (GOLD analysis project Ga0114923, IMG submission 89578) | Deep subsurface microbial communities from Indian Ocean to uncover new lineages of life (NeLLi) - Sumatra_00157 metaG | ecosystem: Environmental > Aquatic > Marine > Oceanic > Sediment | place: near... | reverse complement strand
TGAATGGTGAAAACCTTGAAGAGTTGCCTAAACTCGTGCCGGGCGATATTGAGACGCCGAACTTGGAGGAGCTTGGTTCCTACATTTCCAACCTCACAGGTTCAGGGATTGATCTTACAGGCGAAATTGAGCTTGAGAATCATTTGCGCGATGTCGCTAATTTACCGCTGGCCCCAGAGGACGAAGACGAACTTGTTCCGGAACCCGCAGAGGATGCTGAAGAGGGAGTCGCAACTACCAAGCCAAAGCCTAAACCGAAACCAAAAGACGCTGACAAGAAGCCTGAGAAACCTTCAGACGGTAAAGAGGAGCTTGTTGAGTCAGTAAAGGTTATGAAAGAAGCACTTCTTAAGGCTATCGACACCGAAAGTGGATTAAAAGAATTTGAGCGTCGAACACTAGAATTAAGGAAAGTCCCTAAAAAGGGAGAACCTTTTCAGTCTTTCTTAGATACGCCTGTAGATAGAAAGCTGCTGTCATCAAATTAAGACTCTGGAAGCATGGCAGCAAGAGTGATCCTAACTATTCGAGGTACCATCCGGAATCCGGAAACGCTTTCCCTGTTGACGGCTCATTAAGCGATAGGCATAATTGGGCTGTTAATAATATCGTTCCCAAAGGTGGCGATATATTGGGGGCAACAGAAGATACTTCTTTATTTGATTATCGTTCGGGGGAACACCTTAATGTCAACGGTAAACTTAGGGGTAGTGAAACTCGTCAAGATCATCTTGCCGACGAAATTATTGAGGAACTAACTAATGTTATTGACAGAACGATAGTACCTGAGGATATGGTGGTTTTTCGCGGTACGGCACTCCCTAATTCAGTTGTTGACCGAATGATAGAAACTGGCAGTTTTCGAGATAATGGTTTTGTATCAACTAGCCTAAACACTAAGATTGCTGGCGATTTTAGTGATTTCGCTGGAATGAATATGTCTGAAATTGACATGATAATAAAAGTCCCTAAAGGAAGCAAAGGTCTTTATGTTCCAACAGTACAAGATAATGTGCTCCCGGGCCTAGATATTGACGCAGAATGGGAATTTTTGTTACCCCCAGGAACAGAATTTAATTTAATAGACGCCGATGTAGATTTCAGTTCCGCTATTGGCGAAGGAACAATAACATTAGAGGTGGTCCAATGAGTCGATTTGTCTGGGCTCCCGAACAAATAGAATTTGATGTTGGCAAACACGGCAGCAAATCTGATCCAAACTATGGTCGGTATCATGGTGGAGAACTTTCCACGTTCAGCCGTGATGAATTAGTGGGAGAAAAAGGAAAAGTTACATTAAGAAAACTTGAGAAAGAAATTAAAACTTGGAAAGGCCCAAGAGGCGATATTGCTAAGGGAGCTGTAGGGACTATACGAAATACAGAATTTCGCTTTACTGGTAAATTTAAGCGCTCTCACACACTAATAACCTTAAAAGATGGAGGCGAATTAGTTGGCGTAGCTGCTTTCAATAGTAGAGGGAGAGAAGGGGAAACCCATTTAGGTTATTTAGCCACAAAACGCTCTGGTTATGGCGAGCGAATGATGCTAGAAGCAGCAAAAGTGGCAAAAGCAAATAAACAGGTTTTGAGTGTACATAGCACGCAAAAATCTAAAGGATTTTACAAGCAGTTAGGCATGAAACCATTTGATAAAATAAATATGAAGCAGCGTCATCCTAATGGGCTAAGCATTCGTTGGCCCAAAAAGGAAGTGTCAAAGTTTATTAACAAAGTAAATAAAGGTATAGCAGACGAACCAGATGATGGTGTTTTTTCTGTTCCAAAAGAGGAAGCAGCATCCCTAGAAAAGCACGGCAGCAAATCTGACCCTAATTATTCTCGATACCATGGCGGCGGAGCAACTTCCTCTTTGACCACTCAAGTAACAAGCGACATCAAGGCTGGTAAAAACCCCCGCATTAATTCTTCAGAAGTTGGGCCTGTTTTAAGAGAAATGTCATTACGGAAAAGTCATCCCGATATCACGGAACTAAACATAGAGGGAACGCTTTTATTCGGTGATGAAGGATTAGGGATAGCTCGTATTGACATGCCACAAATACCAGTCGAAAGACGTCCGGAATTTTTAAGTGAATTTGGTGCTGAGAAGTTAAATGTTGATCCTAGGAACTTTCAGCCCATACAAAAAGAGATATCCGGTCAAATATCTGGCAAGATTATGAAGAAGTTCGACAAGTTCGGGGGTGTCCCAAATAGCGAACGAATCATAGTGACTAAAGATAACTTTATCTTAGACGGTCATCATACTTGGAGTGCTGCGGTCGGGTTCGCAATGGAAGCAGAAACCGCAGGTGGGAAAATCCCGCTATTGCCGGTACACCGCTTGCCATTAGAAAGTAGAGAGGCAATGCGCACTGCGATTGCTTGGAATAAAGCCCAGGGGATTAAAGGGCAAGCACTTGGATCTCCAGATGTTGCAAAACATGGCAGTAAATCAGACCCTAATTATGGGAGGTATCATGGGGCAGGCGGTGCCGGTGGCCGTTTTGAGACAATGAAGAAGGGTGCCGTGAATGCTAGAAGTGTCAGCGATTCGACCTACGAAGGAGAACTCAAAGCTAGTGAACTCAAGGAAGAAGTTGCTGGCGACCTAGCTGATAGATTGAAAGATAATGAGGCATTTCAGGATTTGGCTAATGATATGATAACAGACTCTCAAGATAATGATCCTAATTTCATTTTAGAAAATAATGAAGACGTCACTTCGGAACTTATCAGGTCTTGGGCACACACATCTGGGGATAACGACCCCACGGCTATCGCCTTGCAGAGAGCAGCTGTTGATGAGTTCAACCTAGATGGGGCTGAAACTGACCATTTCTCAATAGGTTTTAATGAAGGGCAATTTGATGCCGGGCAGAACCTATATGATATTCACGGTGATGGTTTTCGTGCGTTTCTAAGGGCACAATATGACGCAACGCAGAATGAGCTTTCTAGGCTGCAGATTGATAAATTGTTCTTATTCAGGGGGGGGATACGGAATGACCTTCCCGATGGGAATAGTTTGGCTAACGTAGGGCTACAACCATTATCTAGTTGGTCGGCATCTTATAGGCAAGCCGAGGCGTTTTCAATAATGGGCGGGAAACCTTCCGAAGGTCTCAATTCTTATGTTCTAGGGTCATTCTTTAATCCAAGCGAGATATTATCTATTCCTTCGACGGGTTTAGGCTGTAGAATGGAAGATGAATTTGTTACACTTGGCCGGGGTCGCGATGCTTTTGTATCTAGCGGTATAAGTGTTCTTTTTAACGATAAAGGTCAGGGGTTCACCTTAAATCAGCAGCTTGAAACATGGAGCGAAATTGGCAACTAAAATAATTAACATAGACGATCGTCTAGACCAAGCAGATTGGCCGAAAACCACGTGGGATGAACTTCCTAAATTTGATAGTCCCGAGTTTTTAGTCGGATTAGATTTTCAAGGCTTGACCCTTGAACAATTCAAAAAGCTACCAGTCTACAAGTTTGCTGTAGCTGCCGGTAAGATCAAAAAGCACGGAAGTAAATCTGATCCAAATTATTCTAGGTACCACGGAGCTTCAGCGCCAACTTTAACATCGCACTTAGAACAAACGTCAGAAATATTAGGCGGTGGGCCGGGGACAAAGGACTTCAAGTTTAAGAATATAGATGAATTTGTCTTAAAAAATGGACAAGCTTTTCATGCTAAGGAATTACCTGAAGAATTTGAAGCTGGAACGCCTAAACAATGTTATCGGAATGCCGCTTTATTGGCAATACAAAGTCCAGACTTAACTTATGTAGAAGGATATGCTCTAAGCTTTGGCATTCCCATGGGACATGCTTGGGTTGTGAACGAAAAGAATAATGTTATAGATAATACTTGGACAGGCCCAATTGGTAGCGGGATTGAAGATCGAGAATACTTTGGCGTTAAATTCAGCGACCAATTCTTAACAAAAACATTATTCGAGCGAGAAAAATATGGCGTGCTATTCAACCCAGAAATGGGCTTTCCGATCCTACGGAACGGCGTCGGCAAAGACGATATCGTGAAGCATGGTAGCAAAGGCGATCCTAATTATTCTAGATATCACCCCGGAAACGGTAATTTTGAGGTCAAATGGGGGTCAACACAAAACCCCCACCCAAATCAAAGAATAGTTACCAATCAAGCTGAAAAAATGGTGAAACACCTAAGCAGCAACAAACTTGCTGTTACCTGGGAAGGCGACATAGACGTAAACCCTTTTCAGCAAGGGCCAGGGATATACCAAATTAAAGAAAAGAGAATAGTTCTTAGCAGCCAGGTTATGAACATGTTTGGAGAACCCACAGATTCTCAAAAATATAAAGATGCCCAAAAAACCTTAATGCATGAAATAATGCACTCTGTCAATAAAACAACAAATTCTAATTATAGAGACCCAATCGGAAGAGCTTTCGAAGAAGGACTGACAGAACATTTTACTCGGCAGCAAATGGGCAGTTATTTGAACATAACGGAACCCACAATAAGTGCCGCCCAATTAGCAAAAACTAAGACAAGAGGCTCTTATGGAACTTGGGTAGCGGTAATCCGTAAAATGGAAGGAGCCGGAATAGACATAAACAAATTGAAGTTTTCTACTGCTCCAGGAAAAAGAAAAGTCGAAGTATTCGAACAATTATCTAATAAAATGGCAGAGAAATTCGGAGAAGGCAATGTGCGAGGCCGGGTAAGCAGGGCACTATTGAGGTTTGGCACAGCAAATACATTCCCAATGGTTGAGCCCATGTTAGATCTTTTAGGTGAATTACAATGAGCGATAAAACAATAGCTGAAAAAGTAGTGCAAATAGCGACTAGCGCAAATAAAAGTACTGCTAAAAAAGCTTTGAAAGAAGCAATCAAACAACTTAATAAAATAGAAGATGAAGATATTCGCTTCGAAGCGTCTCAAAATCTTGAAATGCTGGAGATGTTAATTCAGAACAATGAATAAATCAGCACTCCTTCAAACATTTGAAAACTTTCTCGAAAAGGTTGAACCGGCTTGGCAGAAGTTTAATGACATTGCTGACGAATATTTAATTCCTGTTCAGAAAGAAACTGAAAAAGCCTTAAACCGATTTGATGAAGAAGTTAGAATGCGAGCACTTCAGAATGCTTTAGAAGACCAAGATTCTATCAGCGCTGAATTAGCGATTAACTTTGAGGGTATTGAAAAGAAACTAATCCCTGTCGCAAGGATACTAACAGAAACATTAATGGACGGCGCAGAAGCTACTGTTCCGGATATCTTTGCAGTTTCAAGAGGAGCTGAAAATGTAACTCCGGCTATTGAAAAACACGGCAGCAAATCAGATCCGAATTATGGTCGGTATCATCCTGGGAGTGCGAATTTAGAATTTCAGGGTGTTGGTCCTGAGGGTCTTTCCCTTGAGGAAAGGATAAGCGCCGCTAGAACCTTGACTGCACAAATATTTCAGGAGTGGGGCGATAACGAGCGCTCAACCCTAGCGCAAACTGCTGCTGGCAATATGTTCGCTGAGGGCCGCCGCGGAATACTTGTTCAAGACCAAGGCGAACTTGTTGGGGTAGTTGTTCAATCGTTTGACGATTTCAACCAGGAGTCCATAATTGATTACCTTGCAACAAAGCGACCTGGGTATGGGGAACGCACGATGAAGGGCATAGCTGAGAACACGCCTGACGTTGGCATAACACTGAACGCTTTACCAGGCGCAGTTGGATTTTATGAGCAATTGGATATGGAAGCAACTATAATCAGATCAGCAGGAGGCGGTGCGACGTTCCACTGGCCTGCTTCAGAGGTAGCAAAATTTGCCGGTATAGCAAAACGAAGAAAAACTTTGTCCGAATTAGAACCTAAAGATGGCATTTTTGTGATTCCTGATAAAAAGTCTAGGCTTAAAAAGGCCAACGACCTACTAGAAGGTGTATCCATCGCAGGCAGTATCGGAATATCTTTTGACCAAGCTGAAAAGTGGGCTGCTGAGAATGCAGGCATAATGATTACGCAAGTTACTGACCAAACGAAGTTAGGCGTGAGGGATATCATAGCGAGATCTATTGCTGATGGTATCCCACCAAGAGCGTCTGCTAGAGAAATTAGGCAAATTGTTGGTTTAACTCAGAGGCAAGCAAATTCGGTCATAAACTTCAAGCGTGACTTGGAAGATCAAATGGCTAGGGGCAAAAGCCCATTTAAGACGGTTCCATTGACTCAACCGCGTATTGACAGGATGACTGACAAGTTTAGCAAGAAGCAGCTAAGGTTTAGGTCAGAAATGATAGCAAGGACCGAAACCATCCGTTCATCTAATATGGGGCAACAAGCTATATGGGAACAAGCTGCTGAAAGAGGTTTAATAGACGAGAATGTTGCTGTTAGGCGTTGGGTTGTCACCGAAGACGATCGACTTTGCGATTTTTGCCGGCCAATGGACGGGCAGACAGTTCCGCTGAGAGGGCAATTTCAATCAGGCATTGTTGAACTAAAGGCCGGTGGATTGAGATCTTTTGATCCAACGCTGACGCCACCGCTTCACCCGCAATGTTTAGTTAGTCCAAGAACGCCTATCTTTACTTCAAAAGGTTGGAAACAAGTAAACCAAGTTGAAGTCGGAGATTTGGTCCTTACCCATAAAAACAGATTCCGCAAGGTGACTACTCTTATTCAGACGCCGAGGCAAACCCCGACCATTGTCAAGATCCGTACATATGGAGAGAAAACTCTTACCGTTACAGATAATCACCCAATATTAGTTGATGGAAAATGGATTGAAGCCAAGGATGTAAAGCCAGGGCAAAAGGTTAAATACATGGCGAATGACGAAGAGTATTCTTTCGTAGAGGTTGAGATAACTAAAGTTGAAAAACGCAAAGCAAAAAAGCCCATCAAATTATTCAATTTTTCCGTAGAAGAAGATGAATCTTATGTAGCTAAAGGGTTCATTGTTCATAATTGTCGTTGCGCTATGGTTTTAGACATCTTTCCTTCTGACCGCATTCCTGGTGTTGATAAACCGATTCCGCTTCCTGTGCTACCTACAAAGTTCAGCGACTTCGAGAATGTGCGGGAGAACTTACGCTCCGGAGAAAATCTTTCCAGAATAGCAGATTTTAACGGTGAAGAATGGTTTTTGAAGAGATTAGATAATACGGAAGCAATCAATGAACTTATCGCTTCGAATGTAGGCGAATACCTTGGGGTAGAAGTCCCTGAAATAATCTCCTTCAAACATAGAGGAGATTGGTGGGTGGGCACTAAATCTTTAAATGAAAAATTCCCTGGAGCAAGAACAGCAAGAGCTTTCTTTCTAGATGAATTTGAAGAAACCAATTTTAAGGGTTTTAAGGCTGAATTGTCTGAAGTCTTAGCCTTTCAAAGAATGCAGATTTTTGATGCCCTTATAGGGAATCTTGATCGTCATGCTGGAAATTACTTTATTGTTGGCTCGGAGGGAAATGTTGAAGGTATAGAAAATATTTTAGCCATAGACCATGGTTTAGCTGATTTTGGTTTTGATGATGTTATAGATTTTCAAGTTAAGCAAATTTCTAAGATATCTCCGATTGTACGAGCCCAAACAGTTACATTGTTAAGGAACCTTACTAAAGAATTAGCATCACAATGGGTATCAGATATACCCAAAGGATTATTAAGTCAGGCTGTAGGCGTAAATGCATTTGTTGTAGATGATTTTGTTTCTCGAGCTAAAATACTGGCAGGACTATTATCATGATGTACTTCTCGTTCATGAAGTTCTTTCCTAACGAGGGTGCAAATAAAGCATTGTTATTAACCGACGACGAAGGCAATGGTTTTATTTCTTTAGATGGAAAGACATTCACTGAAGACCCGGTTATAGATTTCATAATGGAAACCGAACGATATAAAAAAGCTGGGTCACTAAGAAAGCTGGAATGGCTACAACAAGGATTTCAAAATGTAGCGTTTATGTCTATGGCTGCAGTCGCTAAAGGTAGCCTAGAAAATGCGCTTGAAACCTTATGGGGAAAACTACAAGAATGGGAGCCTGAATGATGATAGAGCCATCAACTGGCAATATGGAAGCATTAAGATGTTGTGATTGCGGGAAGTTGTTAGGCTACATAGATGGATGCGTAAGTATTAAATGCAGTAGGTGTGGGGCTATTAACATTTACGTTACTGAGCGCGAATTCAAGGGCGCTAATGAGGAGGTTCGACTCCTCCCGCTTAGGCGATGAGTTCTCACCTCATCCATCTCCTTCCAAAGAGCAGGGGCTAATACCCTCTGCTCTATAAAATAATCAAGCTAAAAACTAGCTTGTTGAAATAATACGACTATAATATATCCTAGAGGACCAAGAGACCCATGGATTGCGTAACAGCGATTCATTGGGTCTTTTTCTATTTTTAGGAGTTTGGCAAATGCCGTTTGGTTCTACCAAAGAATTACCAAAATCAGTAAAAGATAGACTAGGAAGCAAAGAACAAAAACAATTTATGGCTGTTTTTAACAGCGTCTTCTCAGATACCAAAGACGAAGGCAGGGCATTTGCCGCTGCCAATTCCGCAGTTAATAAGCAACAGGAGATCAATATGAAATCCATAGCAAAATTAATGAGTGCGATCCTCACAGCCCGAGAAGAGATTGAGAAACATGGTAGTAAGAGTGACGAAGATGAAAGCTCACAAGACGAAACCTGGCAAACAGAATTCGATATAGCTAAGACAGACGACGATAGACAATTAGTGTTTGGTTGGTTGTCGGTTGCTGTTGACAAAAGCGGCAACGTTATTATAGATTCTCAGGATGATATCATAGAAGAAGAAGTTTTAGAAAAAGCAGCTTACGACTTTACCTTGAATGCTCGTATAGCTGGAAATATGCATAAACGCATTGATGGAATAGGCAAATTAGTTGAATCAATGGTTTTTACGATTGAGAAGCAAGAAGCTTTGGGGATTCCGGAAGGAGTTCTCCCGGTAGGCTGGTGGTGCGGGTTCCATATTTCAGACGATGAGACATGGGGCCAAATCAAATCAGGAGAATTAAATGCTTTTTCAATAGGCGGAAAAGCAATGCGCGAAGAGGTTTAATAAATGCCTAAAAAACTGACTTTCGAATATGTTAATAAGTTTTTCACAGAGCAAGGTTGTCGGCTGCTTGAAGCAGAATATGTTGGCAGCGAAGTCCCTATGTCATATTTGTGTAATTGCGGTAATTTAGCATTAGTAACTTGGACAAAATTTCGTGGTGGACGAAGATGTAAAGAATGTGGAAGAAAGAAGCGAATAGCATCATTTACGGGATTTAAGCATTCTGAGGAAACACGAATAAAATTAGCAGAACGAAATAGACTTCGCAATCAAAGTCCCGAGCAAAGAAGAAAAGTTTCAGAAGCCAATAAGGGACGTGTATGGCCTTTGGAAAAGAGATTAGAGTTATCTCGTGCAAGGCAAGGCAGCGGAAATGGTTTCTACGGAAAACAACATACCGAAGAAACTAGGAAAAAGTTATCTAAATCGCATAAAGGATTGCTTGCAAGAGAAAAACACCCAAATTGGGATCCTAATCGAACAGAAGAAGAACGTCAATTAGGAAGAAATATTGAAGGATATCCTGAATGGCGTATTTCTGTTTTTACTAGAGATGAATATACTTGTTGCGTTTGCGGCGGGAGTTCGGGTAAGAGCTTGCATGCTCATCATTTAGAAAGTTACGATATCAATAAAAAATTACGAACAGAAGTTTCAAATGGGGCAACAACATGCGAAGAATGTCATATAAGTTTTCATGCCACTTTTGGCAAAGGGAAGAATACCCGAAAACAATTTGAGGAATTCATCTTAATGGAGTTTGATGAATTTCGACTCCGAGAGGAGGTGAGCTAAATTGGCAACTAAGCTTAAAGGCTTACGTGTTGATGAGGGATCTTTAGTTGATAAAGGGGCAAACGAAGAAGCAATCGTGGTCTTATTCAAAAGGCATGAAGACGAACTTCATGAAGACGACGCAAAGCCTAAAAAGAAAAAAACCGATGAAGATGAAGATAACGAAGGACTCTTAGAAAAGTTTCTTGGTTATTTCAAAAACCTAACCTCTACCTCTGAAGAAAATTCGGTTGAAAAACTGGAGGATACTGAATTGAAAGATGACATTGAAAAGATAGATGCAAAATTGTTAGTTGATATTGGGAACATTGTTGGCACAGACGATGAAGCTAAATTATCGTCTATCCGTGTGGCGCTTGAAGATTATTTCGAGCGGCTTACAGGTAAACCAGTACCTACTAAGAAAACTGACGGAAAACCTTTTTCCGGAGCCACGAAACCTTTTGGTTCCGAAGACGAAGACGATGACGACGATGAAGAAGAAGTCAAAGGCAAAAAGCCTAAGAAAAAGACAAGAACAAGGAAAGGAAGTGACAGTATGTCGATTACCGATGAAGTAAGAGAAGATTTGGACGATAACGTTCAAGAATATCTTACCGAGTTAGAAAAACGAGCTGATGATTCTGATAAGGTTGAAGAGCTTGAAGCCAAGGTAGCTGAGCTGGAAAAATCAGCTGAGGAAACTGGCAAAGAAAAGGTTGATATCTGGAAAGGTGTTAGCTCAGAGGTTAAAACACAATTTGAAGATCTTCAGAAGAAAGCCGAGACTGCAGAAAAAGTAGCCAAGGCTGAAAGAGAAATGCGAATTTCCAAGGAATTTGAGGAGAAAGCCGCTCAATTCCCGAAGATTGGTTCTGTCGAAGATGTATCCGGAATGCTGCGCCAAGCTTATGACGTCGACCAAGAGTCGGGCGAAAAGCTAGAGCAAGCATTTAAGGCTGCTTCTGAGAAGCTTGAGACTAACGACCATCTAACTAAAGAGTTGGGGCAAAGCGGAGATGTTGCTTCAGGCGGAGACGCTTGGAATAAGATTGAAACAATGGCCGATAAGCTTGTCGAGAAAGATGACGAGATGACTCAAGAACAAGCAGTTAACAAGATTCTTAAGACTAAAGAAGGAAAGAAACTGTATGATGAATATCAAACAGAAAGGAGCGTGAACTAAATGTCTTACGAAGTTAAAGGATTTACTCTTGGAACATTACGTGCACCGTCCACATTTTTTGGCAATCGACAGTTCTATGGTGTAAATGCTTCCAGTTCAGAGGGATTTATCAAGATTGCTGTTGGTAATGCTTCTTCAAGCGGTTCGCCTCTCGGTCTTCTCCAAAACGCTCCCCAGGTTACTGGTGAGGCTGCGGAGATTATGGTTATGGGCGTTAGTAAGGCGTTTGCGTTGACAGCAGTTAGTGCCGGGTCGAACTTCATTTTTAGCACCAGCGGAGCGATTGCTTCCAGTACGGCAGCAGGCGCTCTAACTACACATTGGGGGCCAGTGCTTGAAAGTGCTTCTTCGGGAGAACTTGCAACAGTGCTACTTCGTCCGGTTGACCGGAGCACGTAAGAATGATTGAATTTGTCCCACCTAAGAGAACGCTCCTAGGGGCCACTCTGAACGGTATCCCCCATGCTGGGGTGGGGCGATTAATTTTTGTAATCGACTTTCGTTTCGGGGGAGAAACGAATTGGAAAATTAACAAAGGAGTGAATTAAATGCCACAACCGCATCGCGGACAGGTACATGTTGACAGGCCGCTAACTAATGTTAGTGTTGCTTTTCGACAAGATGCCTCACAGTTCATTGCGGAACAAGTTTTTCCACGTGTTCCCGTGAGCAAGCAGAGCGACCAATACTTTGTCTATGACATTGGAGATTGGTATCGTTCTGACACCCAGCGTCGGGCACCAGGCTCGGAATCTGCAGGGTCAGGATGGG
>Ga0114923_10002784_pt1 | contig 11817 bp, 9 predicted proteins | sample SumtaG_FD_89578 | JGI IMG/M metagenome (GOLD analysis project Ga0114923, IMG submission 89578) | Deep subsurface microbial communities from Indian Ocean to uncover new lineages of life (NeLLi) - Sumatra_00157 metaG | ecosystem: Environmental > Aquatic > Marine > Oceanic > Sediment | place: near... | reverse complement strand
TGTTTTTAATTTCACTCACACTCCGATGGGTGCTCGATTGCTAAAAAAGATTATCTTACAACCTTTAACGGATATAAATGACATAAATCAGCGTTTGAACATCGTTCAAAAATTTAAGGACGACATTTTTCTTAGGTCAGACTTACGAGAAAGCTTAAAAGTTGTTGGAGATCTCGAACGATTCGTTAATCGCATTAGCTATAAAACTAGGACTAATGCTCGAGATCTATTAAATATAAAGAATTCTTTAGAAATAATTCCAAAAGTTACTTCAATTTTGGAAAATGCAAAAATTCCAGAGATCTTTCAATTTCTTGAAAAAATCAATAGTTTTGAGGAAGTTAAAGGTTTAATTGAAATTTCAATTAAGGAAGATGCTCCTGTTACTATTAAAGATGGAAATATTATCAAAGATGGATTTAACGAAAAGGTTGACGAGTTAAGAGACATCCTAAATAATGGGAAAAAATACATTCTCCAGTATGAGGAAGAGCAGAAAAAAAGATGTAAAGCAAATACAGGATTAAAAGTAAGGCATAACAACATTCTTGGGTATTATATAGAAATAACGTTTAACACTCTCAAAACAATTTCTAATATACCTGAAGAATATGTAGAAAGGTCAACATTAAAAAACGCGAGAAGATTCACCTCTGAACGCTTAAAACAACTCGAAGAAAAAATTGTGAGTGCTGAAGAAGAAATAAATGACTTAGAATATGAAATTTTCAGTACGATTCGCGATAAGGTTGTAAAAGAAACAGAAATGATTTTGGAAACTGCAAGAAATATTGCTGTTATTGATGTGCTAGCGTGTTTTGCAGAAATTGCTGAAAAATATAACTATTGTCGTCCACTTATTAATAATGGTTCTAAAATAACAATAAAAAATGGGAGACATCCTGTAGTTGAGCAAATAAATATCTCTGAAACTTTCATTCCTAATGATTGTTATATGGATTTAAAATCTGATCAAATTCTAATAATCACAGGGCCTAATATGGCGGGAAAGAGCACTTATCTTCGCCAAGTAGCATTAATTTGCCTAATAGCACAAATGGGTTGTTTTGTCCCTGCTAAATCAGCAAATGTAGGAATAATTGATCAAATTTTTACACGTATAGGAGCTTCTGATGATCTTGCAAGAAAATTAAGTACATTTATGATTGAAATGACCGAAACAGCTAAGATTTTAAACTATGCAACTCCAAAAAGCTTAATAATTATTGATGAATTAGGACGAGGGACTAGTACTAGCGATGGTCAAAGTATCGCCATGGCGACATTGGAAAAACTTCACGAGTTAGGAACTAAAACGCTTTTTAGTACACATTATCATCAATTAACTGAGATTAATTTACCTCGAGTGAAGAATTTTCATCTTGATATCATCGAAAACGATGATGGAAGCATCAATTTTGTTCGAACACTAAAGTCAGGATCTACGGATAAATCGTATGGTATCCATGTTGCAAAACTCGCTGGTATTCCAGAAGATGTTATCATAAGAGCATTCGAAATTTTAGAGCAGATTGAGGAAAACGATCCTTTCAAAACAACTGTGAGAAAAAATGGTAACGGGGTTACGTCTGGAAAAATTTATGATAATTTAATAAATGGTAAGAAAAAAGAGCTCGAGAATTTAAATTCCGAAATAAGCACTATTACAGATAAGCTTAACGAATGTGATCTGAAGTTAGATCAAACAGAGAAAGAATTAGAAAATAAAATTAATGAATTAGAGAATCTAAAAACCGAAAATACACACAAAAAAGAAAATTCTTATAAAAAAGTTCAAGATACTGCCTCTAAACAAAAAAAGTACGTACAAACAAGCTTTTTTAAACCAATTATTAAAAAAGAACCTGTTTTAGATGAAAATCTTCAAAAATTGATAGATTCAATCAAAAATTTAGATTTAAATTCCATTACACCCCTTGATGCTATGAAAACGCTAATAGAACTTAAAGAAGAATTAAAAATTTCTATACCCCATAAAGAAGACGGGAATAACAAAGACGATCAGAGTTAAATAAGTATAATAGATCAATAATATTGGCAAAATAATCGTTTTAAATTGCTTTTTTCTTTTTTGATTCTGTATATTTTCAGTAAAACAGAGGAAGAAGAAGCTTATCGTCATTAAATGAGAAGGTTGCAGAGCTTTCCAAAAGATTGAGTCAAAAGGAGTGTAGCCTTGAACAAATTCGTCAGCATGTAGCCAATTTCCTAACATTTGCATAAAGTAATCAGGAAAAATTATATATGGGAGACATATAAGAAAGAATGGGATTAAATAATATCTTAAGTCCTTAAATTTTATTTTTTTAATAAGAAGAAGCACTGGAAGAAAAACTATAGAATTTATTTTAAAGGTAGCCAATGTAAAAAATATACCTGATCGCCATTTTTTATTGTTCTCTAATGAGCAGTAAGATTGAAACAGAAAAAATGCGGGTATAAAATTACAATTACCATAATAGGTATCTAAACTAAAGGCAATGCCACTTACTACATAGAAAAGTAAAAGATCAAATTTACTTTTAAATACTTTTTGAGCTTCTTTAATTATGTAAATAACTACAACTAAGCGTATGATATCCCACACATAGACGCCGACATATATTGGCATTAAATACATTGGATAAAATATAAAGTACCAGAAATATAGATAGTACGGAGGCCATTCATAACCCGGTACAGGATCATAAAAATTTACTAATCCATTATCCATCCCTTTTATCAGAAGGATATAATCATAATCCTTAGCTTCTTCAATAAATGGAGGAAATTCAAAAAAATATAAAAGTATTCTAAAAATAATGAGGACAATTGTTATACCTGTAAAAATAACGATAGCATAAATATGAAGATATTCATAGAATGCATCTTTTAATGATCTTTCATTATTTTCAACTTTCATTATTTTCAGTCAGTCAGTCAGAATTTAAAGGTAAAATCTAAGACCCTATACTATAAAGGAATTATTTTGATATAAACTAAATCAATTTAGAAAATCTATTCTAAGAGAATAATAAAAAACTAATTTCATAAAAGGGAAATAAAAAATTTTCTTCAGATAAATCCAAACTTTTACATACTTATAGATTAAACAGTATAATTTATTTTTTCTTTAATAGAGTATTGATTTAAATTTGATTTAATGAAGATTATATATATAAACACTTCAGTTATATAATTCATATATCCTCAAATCTGAGACTAAAATATTGAAGAAAAGTAAAATACAAAGAATAAAGGAAGCAGAGAAAATAGCGGCAGGTGAAGTAGTTGAGCGTCCAGCTAATATTGTAAAAGAATTAGTGGAAAATAGTATAGATGCAGAAGCTAAAGAGATAAGGGTTATAGTAAGAAGAGCGGGTAAGAATCTCATCCAAATAATTGATAACGGTATTGGAATCCCCCCCGATGAGATTGAATTTGCATTTGAAAGACATACAAGTAGTAAAATCCATAGTATTGAAGACCTAGATACATTATCTACTTTAGGATTTAGGGGGGAAGCATTAGCAAGTATAGCAGCAGTATGTAAGGTTGAGATAATTTCAAGAACAGCTGAAAATGAGCATGGAATTCAATTATTTATAGAAGGGGGAAAATTAACTAAGAGAAACGAGATTAATTGTCCAATAGGGACAAATATCAAAGTTAACAATATATTCTATAATATTCCAGCACGACAGAAATTTTTAAAATCTGACCCTACTGAACTTGGACATATCACAGATATTATTCAACGCTATTCATTAGCTAATCCAGAATTACATTTCATATATCAGCATAATGATTTAAATATCCTAAATTGTCCAGCTTCAAATGACTTAAAAACAACAGGATTTCATATCTATGGTAAACAAACTGCTAAATTTTTAGAACCTATTAATTTTTCAGAAGAAGCTGAATTGTTTAATTTGCATGGATTATTAGGACATCCGAAAATTTCAAAAAAAAATAGAAATGTTTCAAGTCTTTTCCTCAATAAGCGTTATATCATAAGCGATCTATTGCATAGAGCAATTCAAGAAGCATACAAAGGTACCTTGATGGTGAATAAGCATCCATTTTTCATTTTATTTATAGAATTAAATCCATCTAGTGTAGATTTTAATATTCATCCTAAGAAACTTCATGTCAGATTTGAAAAGGATGAATTTATGTACAATAAAGTTTACAATGTGGTAAGAAAATTTGTTGAGGATTTATTTATAGCTAAAGAGGCTAAATATATCTCAACAGATTTAAAGAAGTTTATACCTAAAAGTGATTTAGAATCTATAAATGATAATGCTTTAATTCTTGATGAAGAATTACTACAAATCGGAGAAAATGGGAAAATTAAGAGAATATCTGAATCAATTGGAAGCAATGAAGAAAAAATTTCGAATGATAAAGAAGTTGGTTTTATTGAAGAGCCTGTTCAAATAACTTTAGATGAAGCTAAGGTTGCTCGAGGAGGAACAAACATAAAAGTATCTGAAAGCATCATCAGAGAAAAATATATTATATCTGAAAACTTCCCCAAAATTAAGCTTATCTCACATACAGGACAGTTAAGCAATAATGTATACGTTGTATTAGAAGGTATAAACGAAGATAACGAAGAAGGATTATTTATATTGGACCAACACGCTGCGTCTGAAAGGATAACCAAGGAATATTTTCTCGATCTATATGAGAAATCAAAAGTAGTCAAACAAAGTTTGATATCCCCTCTTAAAATTGAGCTTTCTCCAAGTGAGCAAATATTTCTTTTAGAAAACCTTAATAAAGTCAAGAAACTGGGATTTGATTTCGATCATTTCGGAGGAAACACTTTCATTTTAAGGGGTATTCCTACAATAATGGGGAAATTACCCAAGATTGAAATTATCAAAGAAATTATTAGTGATATCACAGATATTGGTAAAGATAGAAGCTTCTCAGAAGTGAAAGAAGAAATTATCAATTATCTATCATGTCATAAAAGTATTCGAGGAGGAGACGATTTAACCTTGAAAGAAGTAAGAAATTTGATTATAGAATTAGCAAATTGTAATGATTCTTATCATTGTGCTCATGGACGACCAACTATGAGGTTTATATCTTTTAAGGAATTGGATAAACTTTTTAAAAGAACAGGTTAAGATCGAAGAGAAAGAATAAATATAATAATTTTTTTCTATATAACTGCGAGAATTTATTTATTAGCTTAAAATAGATGAGAATATAAATAAGTTAAAAGAATTAATAACACTTTTAAAAATGAAACAGAAGGATAAAAAACTTAAGAAAAAAGCACGGAAATCAGAACAGGAACCGGAAATTGTTGATTTAAAAACAAATAAATTAGAAGTAGTCTCAAAAATTGATAATTTAAGATTTTTAGCACAGAAAAACCATATGGAGGGGAATTTTGAAGATGCAATATTTAACGCTGAACAGATTATTAGATTAGCGATTCTTACGGGCATGCCTTCGTATATAAAGGAACAAGAAGAGTTTATTAACATTATGTCAAAGAAAGTACAAGAAGACTACTTTATTTCTGAAATTGACAAAGTTTGTTCATCCTTAAATGAGATGTATGATAAATTAATAGAATCTAGTCAAATATCTCAAGCACACGAGATTATAAAAAGTTTTAAAAACCGATACAAAGATGTTGCTTTCTTCAATACACTTCTATCTGTAAAAGAGCTTCTTTCAAAAGATCAAAAAATATGGGTAAATTATATTTCTAGTAGAGCTGATGAATCTTAAATGAATTAATCGCATTAAATTCTTATTAGTATAAATAAGGTTAATCCTTCTTAAGTTTACGCTTTTGAAAACGCAATGGCTTCAATGCCTTGTATATTGTCTAATTTTCTAAGCATTTCTTCAACGTTATCTGTTCCACCCCATTCTTCTGGGTATCTAACTCTTATTCGTGCTTTTCTTAAACCAAAAGCTACAGGAAGGATTTCATGAGCTTCAAGAGTGCACTCCTCAGAAAGCACTCCTTTTATCTGTCGTACGAACGTATCAAAATCAACATCCGTATCCTCTGGAATCACATCAATTAATGCTATAAATTCTCCCATATATAAAACCTATAAATTTTCTTTTTAAGATCTTATGGACCTTCAAAATCACATTTCAAACATTTATAAGTCTTTCCCATAGTTCGACATCTTTCGCATCTCCAGATTGTAACATCACCACAACTAGGACAAGGAAAATGAACTGCTGCCTCGAATGGGGCGATTGGTCTACCGCAACAAAAGCATTTATTTTTCTTAAGCGACATAGTAAGTTAATCTTAAAAATATCTTAAAGCTAAATATTAACTTTATAAAATTTAAAATAATTTTAATTGTTTTTGGTTTTTAAGCAAAAACTAATGTTGTTTATCAGCAAATATTAATTGATTGCAAAATTAACTTTAAATTATTCAACAACATACTATGTATAGTGTGATTTTTAGAATTTCTGATTTAATCTAAATTTACCATCTATAATAATGGACAATTAGGTCAAAAAATATGCCAGAAAATAAGGTCAAAAAATACTACGAGCTCATAGAATGCTGGGCGCATTGTAATATATGCGGTGACATGGTTGCCTTAAAAATTGATAAAAAAGAAATTATTAATGGTCTTGAAACAGGAATTTATACGAAAGAATATAAACATCAAAATCCCAATCCTGATTTTGATGATACAGATGATAGATCAGGAGAAGAGCATACAATTTATGTGTATATCGATGATAAATATGACGTTACAGGAGTAAAAGCTTTTTTCGGAGATACGCTAAGTTTGGATGAAATTGCACCACAAGAAATAGCTGAAGGACAGGAAGTAAGAATTCCAATTATTGTAAAAGAAATCCCAGCTATGAGCGTACAGTTAGGCATGATAAGTCAAGAGGAATTTAAAGTTCTCAAAATTTGCGATGGAATGAATACAGTTGAGCAGGTTGCGGAAATCGCAGGTAAGGATGTAGTAGAGATAGAAAAAATGATGGGCAAACTCCATAAAAAGGGCTTAGTTGATGTAATCAGAAGAGGCTAAATTTATTCTTTTTTATTTTAACACGTATTATTTTTAATGTTCATTTAATTTTTCTCAGATAAAAGCCTCTTGTTCTTTTAATTTTCTTAATTCAGCAATTAACCAACAAAGCTCTTCATATGTTGAAGAAGATTGATGGATTTCTGTAGCTTTTTTTGCTATTTCTTTTTCTGATGGATTGCCTTTAATCTTTATAAGAGATAATTGAGTTTCAGCGAGTAATCTGCATAATTCCACATAAGATTTTTTTTCTTGTGCTAAGTTATATGCCTCTAGAGTTATTTCTGCTTCAAGATCGGGATCTAAACCAGCTTCGATAAGCTCCATTGTATCTTCAATTTCAAGCTCTAATTCAGATCTTCTTTCTTCAGATTCTTCTTGCTGTGTACCTTTTTTTAAAAAATCCTTCATGGCAGAGAAAGCACCATATTCCTGATCTTGATCTAAATATTGAATAGTTGCTGGAGTGGATCGTTTATCATTTATTTTATTAACCTTCTGAGTAGTGAGAGTTTTTTTGCTTTCTGGAACTTTTATGCCAAACCATACGTAGAGGGTTTTAAAATCATCAATGATGAACACCCTATTTTCAGCAAAATTCGCTTTTTTTACTTTTGTTAATGTGCCCTTATCGCTCACACTGTAAATTTGCATTGCATTTCTTAATATCGTTATTAATTATATAGTAGATGTAGGGAAATTAATATTTAACGAAATATCCACACCTAGAAATGTCCGCCACTTTTCCATAATCATACTTTTAGAATGCTTTTTTTATAAAACTTCTCTTTTTCAGAGTTTCATTATCAGAATAAAAGTGAGATATCTTTTTATAATTGATCAGCATAACTATAACTAATTTGTTAAAAGGATTTTTAAAAATGATCCACTTGTAGAAAGTGGAAACGGAAATATTGTTAAAAGGATAGAGGAGGTATATAGACCTTCAGATTAAAAACTAAAAATTATTGTTTATGAATTTTGTATTATCTTTTTGCCTTCTTTAACTCCAAGATTTAAAGCTTTAATATTATCATCGGGATCCCTAAGCCATTCCTTTATTACTTCTTCATAACATTCAATATCAATAAATGGAATTTTGCCAGTTGGGATAGCAAAACCTAGCATTATAATATTTGCTTGTTGACTTCTATTAAATTCTTGTAGTGATATTTCAGTTGCATTCATTGAATAGACTTCTTTTGAATATCCATTTAAGATATCTTTAATTTTTTCAATAGTAGGATAACTCTCTAAATCAGCTGTAATTAAAATAGGTGGAATAGTGCGCTCATTTAATACAAAAGTAGTTTTATTTGATGCAAAGATACCTCTTCTCAAGGATTCTACTGGTTCTATACAAATATATAAATCAGCATCACCATAACATATTAACGGTGCTTGAAGATTTTTTCTTGGGTCTATTGAAGTTTTTTTCTGGTATCTTGTATGACTAATTATTGCTCCTTCACGCTGAGCTAGTCCATGTTGCTCAGCTCCTAAAATATTTTCAATACCTGCTTTTTGTGCCGCATATTCAACTAATCTTTTTAACGATATTACTCCTTGGCCAGCAGTACCAGCGATAACGACATTGACTATATCAGTTTCATTAAATTTCACGGAACGGCACCTCTGTATCTAATGCATGTATTATTGATTTATGTATTGCTGAATTTGGGCAAATTTGATAACATACTCCACATTTTATACACCGATCTTCATCAATTTGCATTGTTTCCCTTCCATCAATTTCAGTTCTTCTTATCGCTGGGCAACTAAGGATTCTACTACATTCATGGCAAACCTGACATCCAGATATATGGTAAGTTGTTTCTTGTATCTTTTCACCGCGTGCTTCAAGCTCTCTGATTTTATTCATTCGGAATCGATGAGCTTGAAGTCCACACTCTCTCTTGATGATTATAACTTTCAAGCCTTTTTCTTGAAGTGCATCTTCAATCGATTTTGTTAATTTTTTTGGATTATAAGAATCTTCAATTCTAAGCCATGGAACCCCTAATGCTTTACAAATTTTTTCAATCGAAAATCCTCGATTAATTAAATATCGAAGCACGTCATTTTGATGGCCGGTCATTGCAGTCCATGAATTCTCAAATATTATTAGTAAAACGTTTGAGTTATACCCAACTGCTTCTGCCAATGGAGCCATACCTGTATGAAAAAACGTAGAATCTCCAATCATAGCTATTATCTTTTGATCGGTTCTTGTTGACATACCAATAGCAGCACTTATACCTCCTGACATACATATTACCAAATCACTACACTCTTGAGGAGGAAAAAAGGACATTACATAGCATCCTATATCTCCGCTAATGACTGTATTTTCTAACTGATTTGTGGCTTTTAATATAGAATAGAGCGTAGCTCTTTCTGGGCAACCTGCGCAAAAGGTAGGAAATCTGCTAGGAACTACTTCTTTATATGAATTGAAGTAGTCGATTGCCTTGGTCATCTGCTCACTCGGCGTTTTTCCAAAGATCTTTGCTAAGCAAGTAGCAACTAGGCCTGTTGAATACTCATTATATTTTGGAAAGTATTGTTGCCCTATAACTTCAACATTTAAATTTTTATTATGAGCAATTTCTGACACTTTCACTTCCAAGAAAGGTTCTAATTCTTCTATTACAATAACCTTTTCAAGACCTCGTAAAAATTTAGAGATTTCCTCATAATTTAACGGATAAATCATTCCTAGCTTTAGGATTGGTACATTATTTAATCCGAGCTGGTCTAATGCTTCCATTGTATAGCCAAAAGGCATTCCGCTAGTAAGAATCCCGATTTTATTACTACCGGGGAATAATTTGTTTACTCCGAGCTCTGGGATGATTTCTCTAATTTTCTCGATTCTCTCATATAATCGAACATGATTATTAATAGCATGGGGTGGGAGGGAATTAAATTTTGGAATATTTCGGACAAAGTGCCCTTTTGGAGAGCCCTTTTTTAATTCTCCTACTTCTACATAACCTCTAGAATGAGCGCTTCTTGTAGATGTTCGAATTTCAAAAACTGTATCGTATTTTTCTGAAAGTTCAAATGCTAATTTTGTAAAATCTTTACATTCTTGAGGAGTATGGGGTTCAAAACAAGGGAGATGTAACATCCATGAATAAAATCTCTCATTTTGTTCTTGATGAGAGCCCAAACTTCCGGGATCGGCTCCAACTAATATTACCATTGCTCCAGGATTAGGGCCGTTTAAAGCTATAACACTCAAAGCATCACTCGCAACATTTAATCCAACATGCTTCATGGGATTGAAACTTCTGCATCCAGTCCATGCTACTCCAGCACAAGCAGAACTCGCAACGGCTTCATTTACTGCCCAATGGTGTACTAGGAATTCATTCATTTCTGGATTTTCCCTAAGAACTTGGTGGAAATACTCTCCAATATCGCTAGTTGGAGTTCCAGGATATTGTGAAACATATGATACACCAGACTCCAAGCAACCTCTTACTATCGCTTCATTTCCAAGCATTAATACTTTTCCTTGCTCTTGAATAAAACGAGTATCCTTAGTAGGCATTATACTCTCCTTTATAAACTTATGAATCTATTTTATAAAGTTAAAGCTAAATTACAAAAAAATATTATGATTTTCTTTTATAATTAGAAGGTAATAGAAAGAAAAAATGATTAAATATTTTCAGAAATCTCTTGATTTCTTTCTTCTTCGTGATAATTGCGATCAATAGCTTCAATAACTTCTTCAAATTCAAGAAAATCTTCAGTTTCCTGAGACTCTTCGGTATCTTCTACAATAAATATGTTTTCCTCTCTAAAGTCGTATCCTAACAATTCTCTTAGTTTATGAATGGCGAGATCGACTAATCTGCTATAGGGCTCAGATAGAATTGTTTCAATTCCCTTCGCATAGCCACTCCACATAGGATTTAATTTCTTTTTTATGTATAATGGCAAACTTAATTTGTATTTGTCTGGTAATCCCACTTTTATGTGATACACTTCTTTAATATGTTGATTTAGATGCTCGTCTATTCTTCCTATATCTATATTGATTTCTGGTTTCATTTCAAGTGTTACACTCTTTTTCAAAACTTTATAACCAAACGATATGATATTCCACACATTTAAAGTCCACTGAGTTTCTAACTCATTTACTATGGTATTTGTGAAATTTTTATATCGTTCTTCATTACTCTTCAAAGTTTTAGATTCCGATTTTATAGGAATATTGTATCGTCGTGGAAGGAATTTACACCCTGAAGGTCTTCCATAAAGTGCGGGACTTTTTTTATCTTTTACCCACTTACCTTTTGAATAAATATAGGGATGATTGTACATAGGAGCGATTTTTTCGATCTTTTCTTCTTTGAGTTCATTTTTCAGGTTTTTGTCTTATATCCCATTCTCCATACCAATTGTTATAGTCGAGAATCAAACTAAACCATCTCCATCCTCCTATTTGACGTTGATTGAAAGATCCACCTCGATATCCAGGAGCATTGCCATTCCCGGAACCAGGGAATTGTTCTTTTAATGCTTCAGGATCGTATAATCCTACATTATTTGCCTGTGATAAAGGAACGATTGATATAATCCGACTAAATTCGGGTTCAAAAAGTTTCCAAAACTCTTGAAGAATGCCTTGAAATAGATTCATATATTCTAAATTATTATATCCCATTATTGGAGGATTACCCTCGCCAACGGGGATTATGTTATCACGAAAATTTCCAATAAAATTCCAAAGTACTACTTTTTTAGG
>Ga0114923_10002783_pt1 | contig 11820 bp, 16 predicted proteins | sample SumtaG_FD_89578 | JGI IMG/M metagenome (GOLD analysis project Ga0114923, IMG submission 89578) | Deep subsurface microbial communities from Indian Ocean to uncover new lineages of life (NeLLi) - Sumatra_00157 metaG | ecosystem: Environmental > Aquatic > Marine > Oceanic > Sediment | place: near... | reverse complement strand
TCGGGCTCGGGTTCGGGCTCGGGGTTAACCCCCACTCCCCCTCTCGCCCACTCTCCCCCTCCGGTGTTCCCCCCTCTCCCACTCGCCCCCTCCAGTTCTTTCCCCGTGTCACCGTGTCCCCGCGTCCCCGTGTCATGCGGTTTCTCTCCCCCTCGCCACCTCGCACCTCGCACTGTTCTTCCCCCGCCCATACCCCCATACCGCTTTTCCCCCCATAATTAAGTTTTACCCTGTGTACCTCCGTTTTCGTTCTTCGAACTACGCCGTGACAAACTGTGGTAAATTAGCTGTTACTGCTTTCACGGGAAACGTTCTCTTAACCTGGATTCCGGGTCATCGCTTTCCGTCGTCGCTTCTTCGAAGCTATGCCGTGACAAGCCGCTCTGCCCGGAATGACGAAGTATTGAAGGTCTTACCTCGATACTTCGACACCTGGCTACGTAGATACAGGTTTTCCTCCTGACTCCTGGCTGCCGGGTACTGAGTACTGAATACTAACGCGGAGAAACCGCCATGCGTCAGCCTTCAGCGAGATCGTTAAATATCCCTCCCTTCATCGTGATGGATGTCCTGGAAAGGGCCCAGCAGATGGAAAGAGAGGGCCGGTCAGTCATCCACTTGGAGATAGGGGAACCGAATTTCGACACACCTGAATGCGTCCGGCAGGCCGCCATCGAGGCCATCGAGAAGGGGGAGACCAAATATACCCATAGCCTGGGACTTCTGGAACTCAGGGAGGCGATCAGCGAGAATTACGAGCTTAGATACGGCGTCGCGGTTGATCCCGGCCGTATCATCGTTACCCCGGGGACCTCACCGGCTCTTCTGCTCACTTTCGCCGCTCTTCTCGAGGACGGCGGAGAGGTTCTTATGAACGACCCACACTATGCCTGCTATCCCAACTTTGTCTCATTCCTGGGCGGTATGCCCGTTTACTCGCCTGTTTTCGCCCAGAGCGGATATTTCCCTGATCTTGAGGACATGGCCGCTCGGATCGGGCCCAGAACAGCGGGAGTTCTCATCAACTCACCGGGAAACCCCACGGGGGCTGTTCTGGATACAAAGATCCTGGAAGGGATCGCCGGTATGGGAGTACCCGTAGTCTCTGACGAGATCTATCACGGGCTGGTTTACGACACCATGGAGCACAGTATCCTGGAGTTCACTGAAGAGGCTTTTGTTCTTAACGGATTTTCAAAACTTTACGCCATGACTGGTTGGCGGTTGGGCTACGTCATCGCACCCGAGCGCTTTGTCCGACCCATGCAGAAGATACAGCAAAACTTTTTCATATCAGCGGCCGCATTTGTCCAGAGGGCCGGTATAACCGCCTTGCGTCACACTCAAACAGAGGTGCAGGAGATGGTTCGCACCTACGACAGCCGTCGTAAACTTCTCCTCAGTGGGCTTCGCAATATGGGCTTACCTGTACCTGTGGACCCCCAGGGCGCTTTTTATGTCCTCGTTGATGCCCGACATCTGGACTCTGATTCCCATCGCCTGGCCTTCGACATCCTCGAAAGGGTGGGGGTAGCCGTCACCCCGGGCATCGATTTCGGTTCGGCGGCCGAGGGACACCTTCGTTTCTCCTATGCCAACTCGAGTGAGAACATCAGGGAGGGGATCCGCCGGCTGTCCGAATACACCAGTGAGGTTACAAATTATGAAAAGTAAAGCGAGATCATTCTGGAAAGTATGCGTGACGGCAGCGGTTGGGGTCTGGGTGGTTTCCCTGGTATCCTGTGCTTCCTCGGGCATCACCCTGTTCAAACTGGCTCCCGCCCAGGGACAGATATCCACTGCCTCGGTCCATGATAATCAGGTGGTCCTGTCAGCCAGGTACCTGGATGCGGGAGACCGGATGATGCACCTCAGGGAAAGAGGGTATGAGGCCCTGGGCCTGGGTTTGAGTCAGGTCCCACTGGTAGCCTTTGCTCTTTCCGTGGAAAATAGTTCAGATCAGAGTGTCATACTGGATCCTGCGAGCATTAGATTGGCCGTGGGATACGGTCCCCTTCTCAGTCCATACAACTACGCGCACCTTTACATTGAGCTTCCACGTGGGAGCGATCGGCAGAGAATCCTCGAGGATCTGCGAAAGGCTATCTTTGACAAATCAACGACCATTTCAGCCTGCGAAGTGAGCGAAAAGCTTCTGTTGTTTAAGAGGCCTGATAAGGTCGGCCCAGCGGCGGCTATCCTTTTTGAAAGACTGTATGTGGGAGGGGAGAAGTTTCAGGCAGTCCTGGATTTTAAGGCAGTAGATCTGGAGAAATAATTGGGGAAGGGTCTAGGCTCTAGAACCTAGATCCTAGAATCCAGACCCTTATTTTTCAGCTTTTAATCAGCTTCAATATTTTGAGGGCTTTCATATCCTTGATGCAGTAGATGGAGTTTCCCCCCTCTCGACGAAGCGATAGGATACCGCGGGACCGCAGAATCCCGAGGTGCTGGGAGATGTTGGACTGTTTGAGGTCCAGCTTTTCTCCGATGTTGGTCACGCAACGGCCCTCCTGGTCGAGAAGCTCAAGGATCCGAATCCTCGTGGGGTGAGCGAGAGCCTTTAGATATTCAGCGAGTACTGTTTTTTCCTGATCCATTTCCCAGTCTCCTGACTCCGGGCAGCGTGTAGGACAACCTCAATAGCACTGCTGAGAGTCTGAATGGATTCATCAGACACCCAGTGCTTGAGTGCAACTTGTCTAATATTAGAATATAATAATTTAAATGTCAAACAAAAATAAAGCAGCGTGTCGAAGTCTTCCGACACGCTGCCAGGTGTGGTTTTATAATTCCAGTCTGACTCGATAAGCGTTTACGATTTATCTTCGTCGTCTTCGTCGTCTTCGTCGCCTTCGTCGATCTCTTTTTTCTCGGGTGTGACGTCTATCTCATCCTCGCCGGTGGTGGCTTTCTTGAAATTTTTGATGCCTTTGCCGAGACCGGCGCCGATCTCGGGGAGCTTGCCGGCCCCGAAGATAACCAGAATAATGACGAGTATGAGAACCAGTTCCGTAACGCCGAATCCAAACATATTTCACCCTCTTTCTAAGAATCTGTCGAAGGATCCATTCAGACTCCTAGCTTTCTTTGTTTTCGTCCTCCGGCTCAGGTGTGGCCTCTTCCTGAGCAGACTCAGGCTCTGGCTTGTCCTCCGTTGCTTCAACTTTGGGCTCGGGGCTGGTTTCAACCGGGGTTTCGGTGCTCTCCGCCGGAGCGGTACCAGCTTCTGTCGATGATTGGACCTCGGGGGCGTCTGCCGGTGTCTCTTCGGTTTCAGGCTCTCCTTCGATCCCGCTTTCAGCGGGACTCGGGACAGGCTCGGCTTCAACAGGTTCGGGTTGCCTCAGCGGAGGGGCCTCCTTCTTGATGGCGTGATGGATGACCAGGAGGCCGTTCTTGCCTCCGGGAACAGGTCCCTTGATCATTATGAGGTTCTGGCTCTCGCGAACATCCACAACTCTAAGGTTCTGGATGGTAACGGTCTCATCTCCCATATGTCCGGGCATTTTCATGTTCTTGAAAACTTTGGCAGGGTCGGCAGACTGCCCGATGGACCCCCCGCCTCTCTTGCTTTCATGAACGCCGTGGGAAGCCATGAACCCTTTGAAGCCATGCCGCTTCATGACACCGGCGAAGCCTTTGCCTTTCGATGTGCCGATGACGTCTACGCGGTCATCCTTCTCGAACAGCCCGGCAGTGATCACCTGGCCGACCGTGAACAGACTAGGGTCGTCGACCCTTGCCTCACGGATGTGCCTTTTGGGGGTTGAATCGGCTTTTTTAAAGTGGCCCAGGAGAGGCTTCGTCGTGTGCTTTTCCTTCTTGTCACCAAAGCCGAGCTGGATGGCGTTGTATCCGTCCTTCTCCTTCGTCTTCACCTGTAGGACGGTGCAGGGCCCTGCCTGTACGATGGTTAACGGGATGGCGTTGCCTTGGCGGTCGAAAATCTGGGTCATGCCCAGCTTACGACCGAGAATGGTCTGCCTCATGATAGGTTTCCTCCTTTTCCTATCTTATCCATCCCTCAACAAGCTCGGGACCGGAGCCCCCTTGTTGAAAGACGGATGGTTTAGTTGGAGAACACTGCTGCTTACATGAAATGGATGGGTTCGTCAAGTTGAGGTATAAAATTATAGGACCCGATGGTACCGGGTCCTATAATTTTATACTGGCGGAAGTGCATGGGAATCGAACCCACCGTACCGGGTTTTAGCCAGTACCACTGGATTTGAAGTCCAGTTCCTCCCTGTTTTATGGTGTCTTATGGTGTCCTTGTAAGCAGTATAGTCTTGACACAATAAGGCTTGAGAGGCTAGTTTAGTCCAATGGTGTTGGCTCAAGCTTGCTTACAACTGCTTACATAGTGCTTACACGGAGAACACTGGACTATTTTTCGACCCTTTGGAGGACCCCATGAAACTAACTAAAACCACTGTCGAAAAACTCTCACTTCCAGACTCAGGACAAAAACTTGTCTGGGATTCCGAGATGAAAGGGTTTGGTATCCGTCTGACCCCGACTGGACGCACCTATATTGCCCAGGCGAGGGTCAAGGGGAGGACCAGGAGGGTGTCCTTGGGCCAGCACGGTATCATCACAGCGGACAAAGCACGGGACAAGGCCCTGAAGGCCCTCTCAGATATGAAAGTTGAGGGGAAGGACCCTACTGCGGAGAAAAAAAGACAGAAGGCGAAGACCGTAACGCTGGCAGAAGTCGCGGAGGCATATATTAAGGATCGCAGTCTAAAGGAAAGCAGCACCTACGATATCAACCGTCACCTCCGAACCACCTTTCACGATTGGGTTGACAGACCTGTTGTCCGGATCACCAGGGACGATGTTCTAAAAAAGTTCCGTCACCGGAGCAATGAGAGCAAGGCACAGGCGAATCAGGGGTTCCGGGTTTTACGGGCACTGGTCAATTATGCAAAGGCAACCTATCGCTCGGATGACAAACCCTTGTTATTGGAAAACCCTGTCAACGTCCTCAGCGATGCGAAAATGTGGAACACGATCAAAGCGCGAACAGGGAAGATCCAAACAGAAAAGATCGGACATGTATGGAACCATATACAAGGTTTGCGGTCGGCCCCTGACCAGACCGCCATTAGCCGGTCTGTTGCCGATGCAATATGTTTTTTGCTCCTGACCGGTACCCGGAAGGGAGAATGCCTCAACCTGAAGTGGGAACACGTAGACTTGGAGGATGGATCATTCCGCTTGATAGACCCCAAGAACCGGAACGCTGTCACACTGCCGATAGCGGCTCCCCTGATTGAGATTCTAAAACTTAGACCTGACAACAGCGAATATGTTTTCCCTGGCCGGACACGGGGTCGGTTAAACGATGTCCGGTGGTCCTTCGACAAGCTGTCAGAGGTGGCAGGTTCGAAGGTGACACCCCATGATTTGAGAAGGTCCTTCAGGGCCATTGCCAGTACCGCCGGGGTGGAATACTGGAAAACCAAACTTCTTATGAACCACAAGGGAGGAGGGGATGTCACCCTGACCGCCTATACCGAACTATCAGACCTTAGATATCTCCGTGATGACGCAGAGAAGATCACTCAATGGGTTCTGAGGCAAGCTCAGCAGGCGGCAGCTGGGAACGTGACCGACCTGATCACACGGAGGACGACGGGTTGAAGGACCTGGTTGATCTGCTTGATCCTGATGAGCAAGAACATGTCCTGTCTCTACTGAACGAGTGGGTAAGAGACCCGGAATGTCACGGGCCATCAATTGCTAATACTCTGCGTCGAGAGATGGTAACACCTCTTGAAAATTATCTGATAAAGGAAGGAAAAAAAGACTGGCGACACGTCGCAGGGGATGAAGCAGGTAAAATGCTGATTGCTGCCAGTGATATTATCGAGTGGTTTGAAATGGGCGATTCAATCCCAGAGGTGGCCGAAGAGGCTATAGGTCGTTTAGAATCTGCATGGAGAGTTCTTGCATTGTATGTCGGATGGGGTTCAATTTTCTCCACGACAAAAGGGCGAACCCTTGGCGGCAAGGAATCAGGTAAATCGAGAAGGGAAGAAGTAAAAGAACGCAACCAGCGCATCGCTAAGAGAGCTGAAGAGCTGCTGGACGGAGGCATAACTCACCGCGAGTTGTCAGGGAAGCTATATAGACAATACGAACTTTCCCAGCGTCAGATTAGGACCATACTGAAGGATGAGGGAGTATGGTATAAGAACCGAAAAAAAACGATAGTGAAGTAAGCGCACTTCCCTTTCAACCTCTATGCTAAGTGAAAACTAGCATGGAGGTTAACTCATGAAAGATTCAAAAGATATACACGTTCCACCTCTCACGACCCCCCAGGCGGCCGAATATTTAAACCTCATGCCCTCGACACTCGAAGTGTGGAGAGTAACGGGCCGTGGTCCGATTTTTTGTCGCTTGGGGTCTAGGGCCATTAGATATCGTCAAGATGATCTGGATGAGTTCATAGATGCCGGACGTCGCGATTCAACCAGCAGTCTTGGTGATGATGACACCAGGTACCAGGCGGCCGGGGATGTCAAAAAGTAATAGTCCATCGGGCCGGGTCCCTACTTCCTGGCGTAAGCTTTTCCGAGCGTGGGCTTCTGCTGAGATCCTCCAACACCCGTACGCCGCAAAGATGGTTGTCCACCTCCTCTTGAAGTCCGCTTTCCAGGAGGAGGTGGTGGGACCTCATCAGATCCATCTGCAGGCATACCAGGCGATTGTCAGTCGCCGGACGCTGGCCAAGGATCTGAACCTCTCCCCGAGTACTGCATGGCGTACCCTCGAATATTTGGTGGGAATGGGCATTGTGGACCACCAAGTGGACCAGGGCTTCTCCCTTGTAACCCTTCTCCAGCCTGGCCTCCCAGCCGACCCCCCCTCAAAGGTGGACCACCAAGCGGACCGCAAACGGCCCTCAGTGAACCATCCCCAACCTGGGAAAGTGGACCGCCCTCAACAGCCTGCAACCTCAACGCCACCAACGGTTTCCAGCGAGGCGCCTCGGAAAGTTGGACCGCCTGAAAATGGTGAAGTTGGACACAATCTAGTAAGTCTGTCTTTGAATGAAAGGAATGGTTTAGGGGCTTTAGGGACTTCAAGGGCTGAAGAAATAAATTCGCGCGAACCGATCAGCAACGCCACCTTCAACCTGGATACCCAGGAATTTGAATGGTAGCGTCCCCGGCCCGTTGTTCCCTTTCCGGACGGGCCGCACTTAAGGAGGTAAGGAATCGTGAATGAGACATGCAAGGAAACGACGAGCGTATCACCCGATAGGGGTGGCGGCACTCCTTTACAAGCAAAACCCAACGAACCACCGACACAGTACCACGGCACCGGTGAGGCTTCCTGGGAGCTGGCGTTGCGGCAGGGTGATATTTTGGCGAGGGTAGCTACAAGCGACGGTACAGAGACCCGCATTATACGGCTACCGGACGGCCAGCTCGCTTTGGGATGTTTCCACTCGGTCGCTGTCGGCAGCGTTTGTGGCGAAATGTTAAGAGAGTACACGTTGCAACCAGTGAGCACCGGTTTGACAATCGGCAGCATTAACGACCTGGCCGAACTGACCACGGCAATGAATGCGGTTGCCAAAGCCCTCGGTCCAAGCGAAGGAGGATGAAGCGGTAAAATTATCATGGGGAGGGCCGCCTCAGCCATAACCATCTCTCGAAACCCCCAACCGGTCCGAAGTCACGCTTTATAGCCCGCTAAATTGAGGAAAGGTTCCCAATGAAAGGTAGAAAGCCAAAACCAACACCACTTAAAATCGCTGAAAGAAACCCGGGGAAGAGGAAGATCAAGGAAGATCCGGACATGTCCTCAGGGCTTCCTTCTCCCCCCTCACACCTGGACAAATACGCCAAGGAGGAATGACATGGAAACGCACAAGGATGCTCTCGCACTTTTGGAAAAGGACCCCACATTTCAGGCAATCCGCGAAAAGAAGGAAGCAGAAAACCTGAAAGTGCGGCGGCAGGCCGCGGCCGTGGTCAAAAAAACTCAGAAGGAATTAGAGGCGAAATTGCCCAGCCTGCTGAAGGACGTCTCTGAAGTTGAGCAGGAGTTAAAGTCGCACGCCGAGATACATGAAGTCCTAGTGGCCAAGCTTCGGGCAGCGAGACTCGCCCTTAGCGGGGAGAAGGGCAGGCTGGAACGGGTAAAGAATGAAGCGGAAAAGGTTCTACTTACCACATACGACCCGGCCATCGACGAGGCTATTGAATATTTCCGTACTCAGTTTGAGAAGATCCGCCAGCGATCCATCAACCATGATACCCACCGCGATGGGATCAACATGATCCACCTAACGAAGAAGTTGAAAGTTTATTCAAATTACCAGGCCATCCTTGCCGCGCTGGCTTACTGCCGAGAGGTCGTTGAAACACTTGAATTTGCAAAGCTACAGCCTGCGTTCCCCGTCGATAAGATTGAAACTTTGAAGAAGAATATCCCCAACACTGATGAAATGACTGAGACAAGCTCCGAAAAACCAATGGACGGCTCAAAAGGGGTCCGCCCCCGCGACCTTTTGATTAGCGACGATCAATTGGATTATGAAATGGGGCAACTGGACGTCAAAACGAGAAAGATCCTGAGAGGGTGACACCCTCTCGCCTTCAACTTTCCTTCCCCCCTCGTCAACCCGAGTTCCTGGCGAGGGGGGCTGGTTTTGTTTAGCCAGTCCACCCCGTTTTTATACACGGGTCCTTCCTGGGGAATCTATCGAGGGTAGCCGCCGCCGGTATTTGTCCCTTGCCCTCCGGTGCTATCGGATGCTTTCAACGCCAAAGAATAAAATCGACTTGCACAAGCTGGCGAAGGCTCTGGATGATCGGGGCCGATTGACCGGGCCGGAGGTTAGGGAGGTTTTAGGTTTACCCGTCCGCCTGGATGTGGATGTGTCCGCGTCGGCGTGAAATAGCCCCGTCAGAGTGCTTGTGGGGGCTTTTAACCTTAAAAAGATATCAGGGCAAGGGTAACCACACCCGCCCATAGGTGGCAAATATGAAGGCGACCTAACCCTCTTTGGTTTGGTTTTCCTGCTCTTGTTTATCCTTTGATAATACTGCTTTTACTTCCTGTTCAAATTCAAGATGTTTTGTTTTTTGTTTTTTTGTTCTAATAACATCAGGGAAATCTTCTAAAAGATCTGTAGTACCTACCACTGTTCTGGCTGTCTCTATTGAGACATGTATTAGTGGTTTTACCGTTATAGAATAAAGCTCAATTGTCTCCAGACTGGGTTCAGCAATTAAAAATTTATGTATTTCTTCAGTTAATGTGTCCAAAACATCATATAGCTGTTTTGGAACGAAAGGGAGGTGACTAGTAAGAGTAAACAAACACTTTTGCGTATCCTCTATAAGGTTATTAAAATGCGAAGAGTTGTCTGGATATTTTGTTACCACTAAAAATGAATAAGAAAGGCTATCAAGAGTACTATAGATCTCCGACACTGATATGACCATTTGTTCATATATTTTAAGCCTATATGCTTCTCTCCTTCGGAAGCGCTCAATTAACATGCCACCGTAAATACCGCCTGCGGAACCAACAGCAGCGCCCACAGCCGCACCAATCAAGCTCATTATTGCTTGACCCATTTTCTCCTCCCATGTCATTCAGTTATCCTACCCGTGACGTTTCAACTAGTTTAGCATAGCTAATCTACTGACTATGCAACAGAATTTAAACTGCTGCTAAGAAGGCTTCAACTGTCTTGAGGTTTCCGATTGCCCTGCCCCTCCCTCAGTATGTATTATGTCGGCATGAAACAATCACACGATGAGGGGGAGATAATATGAGCAACGCGAAAACCTATCCGTTTGACACGCCAAAACAGGTAGCAAAGCTTAACCAATATTTAGCAAAGGGAGATTTCCCTGATTATCTCGGAGAACCAAAAAGTCGGGGGCCATTTGTTCTCGAATCACCGCCACAAGCATTTGGTAGTCCTGAGATGTTAGCCAACCTTGATCTTAATTGCATTATCCCTGCTGATAATTCGATTTTCTTTCCATCCAACCTCGCAACAGATGACATCAAATTACATATTGAATTTGCCGAGATTGTGTTGAGGGATATTTTTGGGCTGGACAATCCATCCGGAGAGATTGTTGATGATTTTGTGGGGCGGTTAATGTTTGCTGAGTGAGGGGGAAACGTGAAAAAGTTACTAGTAGGGCTAGTAGTAATGATGATTTTGGCTAGTGTAATGGTGGCGAATGCCTCGCCTGTGAAGATAGAAACAGGGAGTGACCTTGTTGCTTATTACAAGATAAATAACAACCCGGACCGCGACAGCTTAAGCGATCTTGAAACATGGAAATGTATGTATCTTTTGGGATATCTGTGGGGCGTTGTCACGACACTAGACTATGCTGGCAAGGTGTCTATTCCCGCGGATGTGAACATGGCCCAAATAAATGCCGTGGTGGAGAAACACTTAAATGCCAATCCTGAATGGTGGAATCGTTCAAGCTTGGTTATTATTCACGTTGTACTATCTGAGGTATGGCCACCAAAAAAGCCATAGGAACCTGTAAGAGATAAGGTTACTTAAACGCATATTATCTTAGCAAACTTTAGCAAGTCGTTTAGCAGACCAATCGGCCTGCAGACCGCATAGCTAGGACATCTTAGCAGATTAGCAAAATTAGCAAGGGTATATCCCTGCTAATCTATTTTTTCCCTTCTGTAGTGACCAGGAATAAGAGCGATTCCCCTACCCCTCCCTTGGTGAGATCGTGTCTCCTGTGCCATCCGACGGGGCCGTCTCCATCTTTTGGGGGATTCCAAGATATCCAATCGAACGCCTAGGCCCGCGTCGAGCGCGGTCCTGAAAAGTAATTTAGGTCGAGGTGCGCGCATGGTGTCACGACCCTGCAAGGAGAGTACCCTCGGATGCGCAGAATATGGACCGAGTTAGACAAAAATTTAGGTTACCACTAGACCACTTCTGCTACACTCTTTCCGTACGGATGAGAGAAGCGGACCATTTAGAATGAAAGGAGCGAACAATGGGATTTTTTACACGACGATCTAAAAAACCTGAGAAAGAACTTCCCATAGTAACCTTGGATGGACCAAAGACCTATGCGGTAAAGGTCGTAGGGACATCAAAATATCAGGACACCCTGGAAAATATTTGCGGTGGGAGGGGAAAAGCAGGCCACAGTCAAATAATTGATGATGTGCTGCTTATCCATGTGGATGATAACCCCCATGACGACCAGGCGATTCTGGTGGCCATTGGGGGCAACCCTATAGGCTATCTGAGCCGAGACAACGCTAGGCAGTACAGAGAAAGCCTCAAGCAGGCAGGGTTCCCAGGATCAGGCGCTGCCTGCTCTGGAATGATCGTCGGAGGATGGGATGATGGTCAAGGTGACAAAGGTCATTTCGGGTTTCGCCTTGATCTGCCGACAGGAGAAGAACAATAAAGGGTAAGCAGTGGGGTTAGTTATCACCTTTCACCCTCTCTCCTGCCCTATCACCTTACCCCCTACCCCCTACCCCCCCCTTACCCCTCCCAGCGTGAGATCGTGGCTCCTGGGGCGCCAGTAAGCCTTGTATTCCTCGCTGTAGAGTAAGGTTCCGTTGGAGTGAAACCTTCAAATTTGGGTATAGTTGGGGTAGTAAGAAAAAGGGGTTACGGTTGATTCCCGTAACCCCCTGATTTTGTTGGTAGCGGGGACAGGATTTGAACCTGTGACCTTTGGGTTATGAGCCCAACGAACTACCGGACTGATCCACCCGGCAAAAAGGTGCCCATTGTGGGCAGAGCTTCCACCTTCCCTAAACCTTCGGCAAAAG
>Ga0114923_10002782_pt1 | contig 11820 bp, 8 predicted proteins | sample SumtaG_FD_89578 | JGI IMG/M metagenome (GOLD analysis project Ga0114923, IMG submission 89578) | Deep subsurface microbial communities from Indian Ocean to uncover new lineages of life (NeLLi) - Sumatra_00157 metaG | ecosystem: Environmental > Aquatic > Marine > Oceanic > Sediment | place: near... | reverse complement strand
TAAAAAGTATTTTATTACATGCATTTAAATAATCATTAGGCACATCTAGTTCAAAGAAATGACATAATTTAGTTATTGTATCATTAGAATCATTAATTAATGATTCATGAGTTATAATTAAAACCTGATCCTCAGGAATTATATTTTTAATCTTTTGGAAGGTTTCAACTCTTTTAAAATAAATATTTGTAGCTATTTTTATAGGTATATTTTTTCTTTTTGAAAGAGCAACAATATTATCATATGGATTTCTAAATACACTAATAATCTTAAGTTTTTTTCCAAATATTTTTAATAATTTATATATATATTTAGGATCCCTATCCAAATATCTACAACTACCCCCACCTTTTTTATCTCCTATGACTTTTAAAATTTTATATCGTCCTGCATATTGATATGATATATTATAATTATACCCTGTTTCAAATCTGTTAATGGCTTTAGACAACTTATAGGAATTACTAAGTATCCTACTATATATTTTTACAAAATCAAATCCATGATATTTTAATAGAGGTAATACATCCACCTCATGAGATATAACTATATTTGGATGAGCATCTAAAATAGCTCCTACTAAACTATGACCACTCCGAGCATTATTCAAAAAAAATGTAAAAAATTTAACATCAATAAAGTTTTCTTTTGTATATTTTAAAGAATCTTCAAAATTAATTAAATAATTAATTTTTTTTTTTAAAATAAAAATATCATCTAATCCGTTGAAAAAGTCTATATTTCTTTTTATTTTAGCATAAAAGTTAGTTCCTATTTCATAGATTGTTTGTTTTGGATATCTGGATAATTGGAAAGTAATTTTTTTAATATAGCTGAATAGAAATTCCCTTAATAAATCCAGATGATTAATTAATTGTTTAACTTTACTCATTTTATTATGATTTATTAAAAAAATATTCGAATTTTCTTTAAAAAACTCATATCTTAATCAATTGTTTAAAATTTCATATAAACCGCTACTTAAGTTAAATTGATTGAATTTTTCATTAAACAAAAATATTTTTAATCTAAAATTTAGGCAGAAGATTTTATTTCAATAAAAAGTAAGGTTTCTCTTTGAATAGTATTAATAATCTTTTTTATATCTTCTATTGAATTTACTACTAGTTTTTCTATTTTTATAAAGTCAATATTGATTATATTTTTCTCAACAAGTCTTATAAAATATTTTAAATTTTGTTGGTAATGCCATCTAACATAAGAATATGGGTATCTAATTCCTGCAATATAATTTGGATCTGTAAAACCATCGTCAAAGGGCAGTATTTTACTTGTATAAAGTATCTTAGTTGAGTTGAAACCATGTAAAAACTCTTCGATTTTATTAGATGTCTCTGAAATTATTATATTTGAGATTAGGTTTTTTATAGTTTTTAGATTGGTTATTTCTTCTTTATTTTTAAAGTTAACAGTATCAATTTCATCAAAAAATTTACCATCATTAAAATCTTCTTGTAGATTTAAGAGAATTACATCGGAACCGGATAAAATTATTAATTTTGCTAAAAGTATTGAAAAAAAATTTAAGCCTATTATTAATATTATTTGTCCTATTTTTGGTTTAATTTTTCTTAATAATTTCATTGCAAATGAGGCATATGGTAAAATTGCTATGAGTCTTAAATCATTTCTATTTGATAACTTAAAGATTAAATTAGAAGAAATTTCAAAGCATAAATCTTTATTAAATGAGAGGTAACCCACAAAATCATTTTTATTAAAGTTATTTACATTTTGATTAATAGAATTTACGATTCCAGCACAAAATATTGGATTCTTAATATCGTTATTAGCGAAAATTACATCATTTTTAAATGTAGAATAAACTGCAAATTGATTAACCATCTCAAGGGGATCTATAGGCTTACAATTATTAAATAATTCGTTTAATTCGAATTCATTCATAGAAATCATTATTAATTTTAATAAATTTATTGGTTTTGATGGATTCAATTGTTTTGAAACAAAGAATCATGGCATTTAATGCGTCATCCACATTAACTAAAAATTTTTTTAATCCTAAATTTGCTCGAATAACACTTTCCATTTCATTTTTATGTCCCTTATCTTGTTCAGTTAGTAATTTATTTCCTACATCAAATCCAGATGTCTGCAGTTTAATAAAATCATCTATAATTATTGTAGATTCTCCAGAAAAGATTTCAATTCTTTCTTTTGGTATATCAGGTCCACTTAAATCAGTATAAATTAGATTTGCTATTGATCCGTTTCGAAATTTTATTAGAGCTGTACAACTATCATATACCTGTAAATTTTGATGACTAAGATTTCCACCTCTTCCTACAATCTCTACAGGTTGTGAGTTAATTAAATATAATACTAAATCCGTGAAATGACAAAATTCTCCGATAAGTGGTCCCCCTCCAATATCAGGATCATATAGCCAATGATTTCCAGGAATATAATTATTTGCGATTCTATAATTAATAATAATTGGATTATCTCTCTCCCTAAGTAATTCTTTAGTAATCTTTATTAAAGGACTATATCTGCGGTTAAATCCGATAGTATACAATTTATTAGTCTCTTTTACAGTTTTGTATACATTTAAACATTGTTGCATGGTTAATCCCATCGGTTTTTCTACATATACGTTTTTACCCGCTTTTAATGCTTTAATAGTAAATTTTTCATGAGTATTATGTCTTGTATAGATAAAAACAGTATCTATTTCTGGATCCTTTAAGATATCTTTGTAATTTGTCGTCACGTATTCAGGATGATAGCTTTTATAACAAAAATCAGCAGTTTTTTTATGTTCCGTACAAATTGCTTTTATTTTACAATGGGGATTCGACATTAAAAAAGGGAGATGGTTTCCTTGAGCAAATGATCCGCATCCAATAAGACCAATTTGTAATTTTTTAGATTGAATAATTCTTGGAGCTTTCTCATCAATTATTTCTATACTGGGGTTTTTTTCTGTAAAATTAAGTATTATGGCCAAATTATTAATAGGATCATTCAATAATTTCTTATAGGCAAGGTTTGCCTCTTCAACTGGAATAATCTCGGAAATTAGACTTTTTACGTCAATTTTATTTTCAGAGATTTTTTTTAGAAAAATTTCCATATTCCGTTGTACTGTCCATGGTACAAATTTTTCTGGATAATCAATTCCATTGTATTCATAATATTTATCATAACGCCCCGGCCCATAAGATCGTGAGATTAATAAATCAGCTTCCTTATTATATAATTTGGTACGATCAACGCTAATTGGAAAGCTCCCTAGTAACACAATTTTGCCCTTATTTCTTACTAGATCAACAGCATCTTCTAGCGGTTTCGGAGTTTTCGAAGATGCACAAATAATTATTGAATCTAATCCATTTCCATTAGTTATTTCGTTAACTTTATGGATTGAATTATGATAAAGGGGGTTACATATTACATCAGCACCTAATTTTTTAGCAATATTTAATTTTTTGTTAATTAAATCGAAGGCAAATACATAAGCTCCACTTATTTTAGCTAATTGGACAACTATTAACCCAATTAATCCAGTTCCAATTATACCTACATATTCACCTTGTCTTATATTCGCTCTATGAATGCCGTGCATTGCAATGGCACCTAAAGTTGCAAAAGATGCTTCTTCAAGACTAACATTATCTGGGACTTTACATGTGAAATTTTTTGGTGAATATATTAATTCTGCGTGATTTGAGCCAGCACACGCGACTCTATCTTTTCCATTATAATTTTTTAAATTGGACTCTTTAATAAGACCTGAACAACTATATCCTAAGGGAGATAAATTGATTGAAGCACTCTTAAAATTCTTATTAACAGATCCTTTAGAGATTAACTTGTAAAAGTAAAGAAATTTTTTAAAAGTAGTTTTCTTAAATTCTTCAAAAAACCTCGATCTAAATTCTTCTGACTTTAAAAAATTCTTAATTAACGAAAAGAAAGATAAGTTCCATAATTTAGCCATTTCAATGGTTCTTAATTCAGTTCCAGAACTAATTAAGCAATAAGAAGTTTTAACTAAAGATCCTTTAGTTTCAATAAAAGGTTCTTTAATCTCTTTTAAAATAACATTTCCCTTGGGATTTACAAATAGTTTTTTCATAAAATTATCAAAATGTTGTTGACGATGTACAATTTATTAACTTCTTTTTAAGTTAAATTGAATTTTTCATACAAAAAAAAGATTGTTGTAATTTTATGGACAAAGAGAAATTATCTAATCAATAGATTCAACTTTAGTTTCAATTTCAATTATCTTATCCTTCTTAAATGGTTGTTCCAGATGAATTTTTACTTTTTTATTTTCATATATATAGCCATAGCTCGGAGAATAACGTGATTCTTTAATAATTATTTTAAAATTATGTTTTGATGTTATATTGAAGCGTATTTCATTATTTATATAGATTTGATTCCCTTCCACATTTAATTTTACATTCTTATTAAAATGAAAACAAATATCAATATGAAATAATTCATTTTTTTCAGAATAATCAGTTTGAAATATTTTATCCTTGATTATAAAATTTTTCAGAGTTTGATTTGTATTAATCTCTCTTTTAGTTATGAATCCATTAAATCCATTATGATAACAAATTAATCTAAGGGTGTCATTATTGATTTTTACAATTCTTTTTATTTTAGGTTTTTTATCCCACGCAAAAATATTCATCTCTTTCGCTTGATTTTTTCTATTTATGGTTAATATATTATGAGCGCTACTCCCCCGGAAAAAGTTTCTTTCTATTAATGATTTATTATAATTATATGTTCCAGAATCTATTATTATATCATTTCCCTTATAAGAAAAAATAACGTTTGTAATACTACTATGAGAATGACCCGCATGTTGGGCTCCAAATTTACCATAATCAACAAACAAATAATTTGCTTTCTTATTCCAATTATTTCTTATTAAAATATATCCTGCTTTTTTAAAAAAATGAATGTTGGATTCTATTTCATTTTCTTCAATATTATCATAAATCTTTTTCCCTAACGAACCTAACAATAAAATAGCAATTGGAGAAATCTTTTTAGATAAAAATTTTAAATTATTGTTTTGAAAAATAATAGAGCCTAAATTTATTAAGTCGAAATATGAATATTCATTATAATAAGTTAATAGTAATACTTTACCATTGTCAAAATCACCTATTTGTGGAAGCTTTCCATTAGGTTTTATTAAATATAGCAAGAATTCAAACATTTTTTCAATACAGTTTCGCTCAACTATATTTATTTTTTTTGGATTCAAAATTAGAAATAAAGTAAAAAATTCCAATATAAACCTATGGTAGTTTAGAGATTGCTCTATATTTGAACCATCTGATCTTGTTTGTAAAAGAATTTGTTTTTTAAATTTTTCAAAAAAGCTTCGCTCCCATTTTTTGAGTGGTTGTATATCTTCAAAAACTTTTGAGAAAAAATATAAACCAAAAATATCTCCAACAGTATGATTAAATTTGCGGCGACTGTAAAAATATTTTAAATAAAATGCATGTTGAAACATTGATTTAAAGATTTTTCTAAAGAAAAAAGTATTATCAATCTCTTTTGAATCTTTAAAAAATAATAGAGTAAAGATCCATGAAACTAATCTAAGTGAAATTTCTAAACCAGAATACCAATTTATTCCATATAAAGGGGGATTTTTACGAATCCAATCTAAAATTATTTTTTTAAATGTCTTGGCATATATTTCATTACTAGTATAATAATAAGCAAATCCTAAATATATCAGATGTTGATGACGATTGAATTCCCACACATATTTAACATCTACTTCCATATTTGGAGGATAGAGGTTTAATTTTTCTGATTCTATTACCTCCCAATGAAAATCTTCAAAAAAACTATAATGCCAATCTATTTTTTTGATAAATTTATAGCTTTTTTCAAAAATTTGATATTCATTTTTAATAATATTTTCAGCATATTCAAGGTAATTCTCTATCTCATCTAAACAATTTAATTTTAGAAGTTCAATTATTTTTGGTTTTTCTGCTTCATTCGTGTAATAGAAAAATTTGTTTTTAAAAAAGATTTTTCGAAATTCTTCGTAATTTAACGATTTCTTAAAAAACTTCTTTAGGAGAGTTTCGGATGTATGAGAATTTCTCAATAGAACCTTCTTTTTTTTATAAAACTTAAAATTGATTAATTTTTCAATTTTAGGAAAAAAGAAATTAACAATATTGAAGTAATTAATTTTTTTTAAATATTCAATATAATCCATAAGTAAAAAGAAATTACAATTTTATCCTAAATAATTAAGACCAATTGATATAGTTTTTCCATCTAAACTCACGTTAATATAGTATTCATCATCTATATAATTTTTTTAATAACATTATTAATAAATTCATAAGTTCTTTTATCCCATGTAAAGTCTTTTAACACTTCTTCATCTAAAGTATAATTAACTTTATTTTCTCTCACATCATTTATTAAATCTCTCAGAATTTTTTTTCCTTTTTCTAACTTATTAATAGGTATAATAAATGCTAAATCATTTTCTTTCAAAAATTTGGCTGTATAAGAGTCATCACGACCGAGATATAAGATTTTTTTTCTGCAACTTAAATAATCCCAGACTTTAAATGCTATAGTGGGATAATCTAGATTTTCTCCTACATGGATTGCTAAATCACTTTTAATAACCTCTTTGAGAGCTTTTGTTCTAGGAATTTGCCCCCCTAAAAATACTAAATCTTCAATACCTAATATATTAATTATCTTTTCAAGAGGATAAACGTGTTTTCCATAAATTTTTATTTTAAAGTTTAAATCTTTAAAAAAGTCCTCTTTTTTTAATTCCGAAATAATTTTGAAGAGAGGGATAATACTTCTTTTTTTATATAATGCTCCAGTATAAGTAAAACAAATTTTTGTAGACTCTTTTTTAAAATGATTATTTATTTTTTTTAAATTAAAACCATTAGCTATAGAAAAAATTGGTTTATTTCTTATATGTGGAAATTTATCTTTAAGAAATTTATTTAAAGCTGGACAGACAGTAATTATCAAGTCAGCTGATTCTAGAATTTTTTTTTCAATTGATAAGTCTATTTTTTTTATTAACCAATGTACATCATCTTCATTATAAGGATTATAAGCCCAAGGATCTCTATATTCTACAACTAGAGGAAGATTTGATTTCCTCTTCAATAGATAGCCAATTATGTGTGTATAAAAATGTGGACCGGAAGCATAAATAAATTTAATGTTGTTATTATTTTTCAGCAATTTCTTAATTTTTAAAAAAAAAAAGGGTATAAGTCCTATATAAAAAGCTAACCTAAATATATTGAAGAAGAGAAAAAATCGGTATCTATTTATTGATTCAAAATAAAAAGTTCTATAGACTTTTAATGAAGGAGGAACTTCATTTAGTAAGGCATAGTTTAATTGAGAGTTCTTATTAATCTTTTGAGTTAATATTATTGGAATAATTCTTTCTTCTACTAGTCTCTTTGAAAATTCAAGAGCTCTTATGCTATTTTGGTGTATTACTGGTGGAAAAGATACAAGGATGTAAATGAAATTAATTATATCAATATTTTCCGCGTCCCTCATAAATCTTTATCACATTTAGAGAAAATTACTTTCTTGTTGTTTCATTTTTTTAAGTGATTCTTCGATAGTCAAAAATTTAATATTTAAAAGATTTTCTGTCTTTGATACATCTAAACAACATCGCATTGGTCTTTTAGCAACTTGTTTAAATTTATCACTAGTAGTCGGTGAAATTAAGTCCTTATTAATATCAAAGACTTCTGCTATTTTGAGGGTGAAATCGAATCGATTTACACAAGACCCGCCTGCGGTATGAAAAATTCCCGATATCTTTGAATTGGAGAGTTTCAATATTGCCTCTGCTAAATTATCAGCCAATGTAGGTGTACTATACTGATCTGTTACGATACTTACTTTCTCTCCGTTTCTAAGTTTATTAAGAACCCATATTACATAATTTTGTGATTTCCCGGAACTAGAAGTTTTTCCTAAAAGTTCGTTAGGATTCCATCCAAAAATAAGACTCGTTCTACAGATAGCATAGTCATTAGTGGTCTTTGCAATTTCTTGTTCTCCTTTTAATTTCGATATACCATAGTAATTTAAGGGATTAGGTGGACTTTCTTCAGTATAACTTTTATTTTTTCCATCATATACATAATCAGTCGAAATATAAATCATTCGAGCTCCAATTTCCTTACAAAATTCTGCTATGAATTTTGGGGCGTCTACATTTACTTTCAATGTTTCTGCTTTATTTCTTTCACAATAATCCACATTGTGTAATGCAGAGCAATCTACAACTACATCAGGATTAATCTTTTTTAATAAGGAGATAGTTAATTTTTTATTTGTTTTATCTAATTGATAAAGCTCACAATTTTCTATAGCTAAAGAACGATAGTTATAAGTTCCAAATACTTGATAATTATCGCGAGATAATTTTGCCAGTTTATACCCCGTAAGTCCACTTACTCCAATGATTAGTATTTTATCCATAATATAATCACATAAAAATAATGAATATTAAAGTTTATTATTTAATAACCATATTTCCTATTTAGAATTTTTAATTGCTTTTTAAAAAGTTTAATTCTTTATTATTAGGTTTTTAAAGTGATTGAAGGCATTATAATAAAAGAAATCAAAAAATTTACAGATGAACGAGGCTATTTTTCAGAAATTTTAAGAGAAGATTGGAAAGATCTTATATTTGGTGACCAGATTATACAATATAATCTATCGTACAGCTATCCAGAAGTAGTTAGAGCATGGCACAGACATTTACAAGGTCAAGTAGATTATTTCATATGTATTACAGGTTCTATAAAAGTATGCGCATTTGACGATAGAAAAGATTCGAAGACATATGGAGAACTAGATGAAATTATATTAAGTGAGGAAAGTTTTAAAATAGCTAGAATTCCGGGTATACTATGGCATGGATATAAAGCTTTAGGAACGAAACCAATTACGATGCTATATGGAGTGAATAAGCTTTATAACTATGAAAATCCCGATGAGGAAAGAAGACCTTGGAATGATTCAGATATTATTCCAAAATCAATAAACGGTAATAATAATGACTGGAGAGTAGGAAAACCTTGGGATTGGTACTATTCGCCGAATAAATAATATAAAACATAAAATATTTAATTATAAAAACTAAATTGGAATGGAGATTATTTATGGACATAATGGTTGTAGGTGGTGCAGGATATGTTGGTTGTCATCTTATTCCTGCACTACTAGAGAAGGGTTACAAGGTTAAATGTTTGGATGCTCTTTTTTTTGGAGAAGAACCGATTAAATCTTTTAAAGATCAGATTGAACTTATCCAAGAGGATATTCGGACATTTTCTCCCTCACATTTAAAGGATATAGACATAGTTATCAACTTAGCAGCAATTGCTCAACCTGATCAACAAGAATTGATTGATCCTCAATTATATTACGAAATTAACCATAAAGGTTGTGCAAGAGTAGCAAGGCTAAGTAAAGAACAAGGAGTAAAAAAATATTTTGCAACTTCAACTTGCAGTGTGTATGGATATCAAGAAGATCTTATTTCAGAAAAAAGTATTCCAAATGCTCTTGAAGCTTACGGTAAATCTAAACTATTAATGGAAAAAGAGATGTTACCCTTGGCTGATGAAAATTTCATAGTTACAATACTTCGTCCTGGTACAATGTATGGATTTTCTCCAAAAATGAGATTTGATTTAGTTGTTAATGGGATGACATGGGCCTTGCAAGAATTTAAGAAAATTAATGTTATGAGACCAGGTACGCAATGGAGACCTAACGTTCATGTTTTAGATGTAATTAGATTATTTCTTGCATTAATAGAAACTAATGTAGATAAGATTCAAAAGGAAATTTTTAATGTTGGAGCTAACGATCAAAATTATCAGATAAAGCCACTTGCCGAACTTATAGGAAATTCAGTTGGAAATGAATATGAATTAGGATGGTATGGTGAACCAGATACACGCTCCTACAATGTCGATTTCAGTAAACTTAAAAATCAGCTTGGTTTTACTATGAAACATACAGTACCAGAAGCAGCAAAAAATATCTACAATGCATTAAATGAGGGAATAACCAAGAAAAATGAGCAAACAAATGTTGTAGGTTGGTTTAAACAGGTTAGTGATAGGGGAGCTATTAAACTATTAGGAATTTAAATTATTCTATTTTTAAAATTTGCTTTAATAAAGATAGATTTATTTTACTTTACTCTATTTCTTATAAAATTACTACACTTTAACAATGTTTTAAATGTTCCAGCATCAGACCAGAATCCTGGCACTAATTTAGATTTTGTTTTTCCCATTTTAACGTAATAGTTATTTACATCAGTAATTTCAAGTTCCCCACGTGAAGAATAACCAATATCTTTTATAACTTTCTCTATAATATCAAAAATTTTTTCATTATAAAAATATAATCCTGTAACACACAAATTTGACTTAGGTTTGCTTGGTTTTTCTTCGATATTGGTTATATTGCTATTTTCATCAACTTCTGCAACTCCAAATCGTTCGGGATCCGGTACTTCTTTTAAGAATAAGAAACAATCATAATCTTCAGCTTTCTCAAATAATTTTACTTCTTCCTCAAACGTATCTTCAAAAACATTATCCCCTAATAATACTGCCATTTTATGTTCCTTAACTATTTTTTTTGTTAAATACAATGCTTCAGCAATCCCACCAGCTTGCTGTTGATATACATAGGTAAAATTTGCGTCAAAATCACTACCATCTCCAAGTAATCTTATAAAATCTCCAACGCTTTCCCCTCCAAGAACAATTACTATATCCTTTATACCAGAATTTGTTAAAGTTTTAATTACTTTATAAATCATTGGTTCGTCATAAACAGGTAATAGATGTTTATTTGTAACATTTGTTAATGGAGCTAATCTTGAACCAGATCCTCCAGCTAAAATCACACCTTTAATAGAATTTCACCAAAGATTATAAGATTATTTTAGTAAGAAAGGATTGATATAATAAAAAAATTTTGTGTAACAATTATGAATAAAGGTTTCGTTTTAAAAATCATTTAAATTAGTTGTTTTTAGAATAACTCTTGATAAACTTGATTTATTTTTTTAGTTACAATTTCCCATGAATAATTATTAAGTACATGTTCATATCCATACAAACCCATCCTCCTTTCAAGTTCATCATTAGTAATAATTTTTAAAATATTATTTTTTAACTGATTTAGATTATTTATATCTGTTAAAAAACCAGATTTCCCATTTATTATTAATTCTGGAGCAGGTCCTATATTAGTTGAGATTATTGGGCATTTCGCTGCTCCTGCTTCTAATAAAGGAAGGCCAAAACTATCTGAATTTCGAATAGGGAAAACCACTAAATTAGCAGCCTGATAAGCCCCTATTATATTCTCTCGTATTGGTTTAGTTATAAATCTAACATATTCAGTCAAATTTTTTTCTTTTATTAATTTTCTTAAATCTCTTTCATAAGATTTATCAAAACTATGTCCAACAAGCCATAATTTCACGTTTTTATATTCTTTTAAAATATCATTCATGACAAAGATCAAATAATCTAGATTCCTATAGTTTCTAAGTAATCTTCCAACATATAGAAGCATTTTATTTTTTACTTTATATTTTTTTAAAAATCTTTCACGATAAATCCCATTTGAAAATTTTTCTACGTTTACACCATGAGGGATTACTCTGATTTTTTCTTCTGGAACATTATTTCTTATTGTCCAAATTTTTTCATAATCTGAATGAAC
>Ga0114923_10002781_pt1 | contig 11822 bp, 26 predicted proteins | sample SumtaG_FD_89578 | JGI IMG/M metagenome (GOLD analysis project Ga0114923, IMG submission 89578) | Deep subsurface microbial communities from Indian Ocean to uncover new lineages of life (NeLLi) - Sumatra_00157 metaG | ecosystem: Environmental > Aquatic > Marine > Oceanic > Sediment | place: near... | reverse complement strand
GGGCGTACTCTCCATTGCTGGGATGCAGATGGCGGAACCCATTGTCTTCTGCGCCTGAGTAAGACGGACATAGCCTAATGGCAGAGCAAGCCAAATACATAATTGTGGAAGAAGTTATGGGATGCTACGACGTGCCCTTCATATTTCCGCTAGGTATCCCTCACTCAGACTTTGCGGAGAGAATGCGAATTACTCCCAACAAGATACTCAGCGCAGGATTCTGTCGATTTTATAGCCACGGCGACGACGTGAAAGTATCTGCTTATGGTGAAAGCGTTTCGCTAAAAACCAAAGCGCTTCCGACCGATGCTCGTTTGATCGCCCGCACTCTGGGTTTCGGAGAATAGGATGGCATCCTCAAGTTTCAAACCGGATAAGGCCCAAGTGCTTCGGGAGCTACGCCAGTTTCGCACGATGATGGGAGAACGGGCTCCTATGCTGGATAAGACGAAACGTGAGGCTATGACTCGTGGTCTTGGGTATGTGTATCTCTCGTACGTGCCGGAAAACGACGAAGATGATAGACAGATGGCAACACTGTTCCAGGCAACTTTGACGGAATTCACAATGCGAACTACAATGATAGACCATTTCCCTCCAAAGTGGTCTGCTAAATGATCCTTGCAGAACGCATCGAGAAAGCCCCCGATGGCCGAAGCTTGACCATCCTCGGAGAAATGGCGGGCTACGAAGCCAAAGAGTGGCGACGCATAGCCGATCTAGCGCACGGCAAAGACGACGAATTCGAAGCCGAGTGCATAGCCGATGCAGAGAAATACGAAGCCCTCCGCGATCGTGCGGAGGCGCGCAAGGCCGATCTTCCGCCGCCTCAAGTTTCGGACTAATAGTCCGATAAGGAAAGTATCCAAGGGAGGATACGATGGGCAAAATCAATCGAGTATTTCTTCGCGCGTTCACAAGTGACGCCAAGACTGCGCTTGCCGCAGTTGCGAGCAAACACGGAGTTTCGATCGAATACAAGGGAGGCAGTTTCGCCGTAGACGGAGGCAACGCGACCCTGAAATTCGAAATTGCGGCTCCGAATGCACAGGGCGAAACTTTGAGTCGTGAGGCCGAAGTCTTCAAGCGCCACGCCAAGGAATATGGATTCGAGCCTGAGGATCTGGGCACCGAATTTGAGAGCGGCGGCGAGACTTACCAGATTATCGGGCTCAAGAGGCGCAGCCCGAAGTTTCCGATTCTCGCCAGCCGAGTGAGGGACAGGAAAACTTTCAAATTCGCTCCTGAGCAGATCAAGCTGCCCGGAACCCCTCAAGTCACCGAGGGACTCACCCCGAAGATCAAGCGCGGTTTTGCGGATCTCGCGGGCCAGCTTTCGCCCGAGAATTTGAGTTGCGATGGCGAGTGCTCTGAGATCGAGATTCGTCGGCGTAGAGCGTCCATCATGAGACAGTGGGCGACACTGGAGCGAAGAGCGGGCGTCAAAGTCTCTGAAGACGAAGTATGGAGGTTCGATGCTTAACGAAGAGTGGGCAAGTGAAGTCGCCGCTTGCGAGAGGCGGCGGAAATTGGAAACTCGTTGTAGTTGTTGCAGTGCTGAGTTTTCAACGATGTTCAAAGGGACTGATGGAACCGTGTATTGCGGCCCTTGTAGTTTAAGGGGTGGCCGTTTGGTTATCGGGTGCCTGACTTGCAATAACGAGCCTCCGATCGTCACGAGACGATTTCGTGTGACTGTTCCATAAGGCCAAAGTGAAATGGGAGAGCAGTACGATAAAGGTTTCTTGGCAGGCTGGCTCGACGCGAGCCTCGGCATAGGGTATCCCTCTGTGATTGCGGAGGAATATGCCGCAGGATGGGGGTTGGGTTATCGAGAAGGCCATGCAGCTTACGGATTGGGGCGACGGCGCACCGATATAGGACGCACGCCAGATAGAAGGAGACGCACGCCAGAAAGAAGGAAGGAAAACGAAATGACGTGAATGTAAACCCTTGTCTCGGACCACGCCTGCTGCTGGTTCCGGTCGGGTTAGTATGCAGTAGGCGGCGTTAACACCCAATCCCGCGAAAGGCGGTTGGAGCAGGGACACGAAGAGCCCGCGTTGCGCCGATAGCAGCTATTATGTTCCGCAGCCGTGGCCCGGGCGGCTCCCTTCGCGCGAAGGGAAAGTACGGTGGGCCATCCGAACTACAGTTTCAAGGCGAGTCGCCGATAAGAAATGCAAGGGAGGCGATATGAATTCGCAACGGGATCGGATCAAAAGACACCGGATTGACGTGAATCGAATCCAACGTCTGCTGCTCAGTGGCTTGAAGACGCTGAATCTCACGAGCGAGATCAACATAGATAGAGACAGCGATACCGAGGCATGGATCAATCTGCCCGATCTGGGCGTTTCGATCTTCGCGGACGCAGAAGGCACGAGTCGGCGGACTATCGGGTCTGTTTCGTTCAAAACAGGAGGATTTCAAGTTTACGAAGTGAAATACCTACCGGCGACTCGGGAAGAACCGGAAGACAGCGAATACGTGCTGAGGCACACAAAGGAACGTGTGGATGATACTGTAGCCGAAGCTTTCGCTCTCGTCGTGAAGAATGAGATTTACGCCATGATCGAAGCGGAAGAGTTGACTAGGGAGTTTCAAGAGACCCAGTTCCGCTTTCGGGTGCCTTCATGAAGCGGGTATTTACTCTCGCCATTCCGGGCGAAGGCGAAGACGAAGCAGGATGCTTGGAGGATGCGCTCGTAACGCTAGCAAGACGAATTCGCTCTCCAAACGAAGCCCCGTCTCTTTATGATGAATTCTACGACGTTTTGATCGACGTGAACGAAGACGAAACGTTAGCAAGAGACGCGCTGTGGCATGGTAAATAGACATGGCTTTGGTTATCATCGACATGCAGTATGGGTTCGCTCCTACAGCAAACAAAGCTGAGCGGGGCGTGTTGAAACTCGTAAGGCAGGCAAAGTCGAGGCGTGAGGCGGTTTTCGTACTCACCTACAAAGGCAGCGGTAGAACGCTAGAGTCCATTTTGGAAGCACTGAAAAATTACCCGTTGGCTTTTTATGTGCAAAAGGGTCATGTTGACGGGAGCAAACCGCTCAATCGCGCAATCAAAAGTGCGTGGAGGCGCGGACTCATCCAAGCATTTAGTAAGATGCGGTTTTGCGGTGTCTATACAAGCGAATGCGTGCAAGAAACTTTCCTTTCAATGTGTGGAGACGCGGCTAAGAGCGATGGGCACCACGACAAAACTGCGATCCACAGACGCACGAAAATGGAATTGGTCGCTTCGGCTTGTGCTGATTCGTGGTATCATCCGGCCGAAACCCTCAGGCACATCAGAAAGCAGCGAGCGCAATTTCCTAACCTCAAGGTCGCATGACATGGAGGAATTGAATGAGATACTACAAAAGCGAAACAAACCAGTCCTACATCGAAAACGAACCTCACTTTTTTCGCGAAGATGAGATACACGAAGCGATAGATAATCTCGTCGATGAGTTCTTTCCAATCACGGTTACCATATCGACAAAGCGCGAGTGGATGGACAATGAATACGGGGAAGGCGAGTGGACCCAAAAAGACTGGGATGACGTTGGTGGAAGCGAATGATGAAAAATTGGAGACACGTAGTCAGAGGTATTCGTCCTCTGCTTAACGCATTCGATCCCGAGCAACACAGTTCCGCCGAGAACATTAAGGCGATTCATTCCATCGTTTCCAAGCATAGATGCTTCGATGATTTCGAAGCCTTTGACGAGATGGAGGAATTCACGGATACCGGAGACAAAGAGTACGATATGGAGCGGGCAAACGCTATCATCGAATGCGTGTGGGATTACGCGGACGCTAACTCTATCTGGATAGAGTAAAGTTTCGCGCGCATACGCCGATAAGAAATGCAAGGGAGGCAACATGAAAACGTATACAGTACTCGCTCTGGATGAATCGAGCGAGTGGACTCAGCCGGAGCTTGTCGAGCGTGCGGGTGGGACGATCTATACCCTCTACGCTTTCGATCCAAAAGAGCAGACCAACGTTTGCGAAATGACACCGAGCTACTGGCTCATGCCATTCGATGTGGTACCGAGTCGGTACCCTTCAGATGATTACGAGCGGGAAAAGATGTACGATGATCTACAGCTTGGGTACCTCGACGGATGTGAAGGGACTTACGTCCATTGTCACCGCATCGACAGCCTGGACGACAAATTCAAACACAGCGAAGAATTCGATGATAGTGATAGCCTCGACGACGCGCTGGAGCATTTCCGTGGGAATGGGACGTGTCCGACGGTATGCCATTCAGGAGAGCGAAAGTGACTCTCAACGAAGCCAAGTATCTGATGTGGGGCACCTACGGAAAAAACGCCATAGAAGACAATCACTTCTTTGGAACCCCAATCCCGCGTCTGAAATGGAAGTGTCTCGGCGATCTTGACGATGATCATTTGAAGCGCATCTTTTCCAGCCAGAGGCAAATTTCGGAAGAATATCGAGACGCAATCACGATGATCCTCAGAGATCGACACGAGGCTGAGGCGGCATGATGCAAGGCATAGCGGTCTACAGTCTCAAGAACGGGAAATTCATCGCCATCATCGACGATGAAGTGTGGGCCTTGGAACCCAACGGGCAGAAAGAGCTTCGCGGAACGCAGAGTGCTCTCAGACCGTTCAAGGTCGATGGCGCTCGCATTGATTCTTTGAATGACTTGCCCGCTCCTGTTCGTGGGTCAATTGCCTCTAGATGCGAGTTTCTGGACTCGAATGCCTGAATTCTAGCCGAGGTCCGCCGGAGCCTCCCTGCTTCCATTCCGGCGGGCCTCAAGTTTCACAGCGCATTGGCGATAAGAAAGGCAGGGAGGCAAGATGCCGCGCTCAAAAATCTCTTTCAAGAAAAACGTGCTCCAAATGACCTTCCTGAATGTTGAATTGAATCGCGGCTCTGGAGCGCAATTCGAAGGCTTGAAGGCTCAGAAGGTCTCGATAAGCCTTGATGTGGCTGATTTGCTTCTCGCAAAGGTTCCCTCATCACCTGATGCTCGATCAAAAGACCCCGGCGTCATGCTGCTGGATCAAGGGGAAAACTGGATACAGGTCATCAAAGTCCTGCGAACTTTGACAGGCTGGACCCTCAAGGAAGCGAAAGCACTAGCTGATGATTTGCCGGGCTTTATCGGAACCGATGAAATGCTCTCGTGCTCTCGTGCCGTTGCTCCTCTAGAGCCGAATATGGCCGTAGTAGAGGCCTATCAAGCCTTGGAGGCCGTCGGGGCCAGAACTGAGGTAGCCTATGAAGACGAGCCTACTTTTACAGTGATGGATCTACTTAGGGAGAAGTTGACAGAAGCATTAGGGAGTGAAGCAAAATGCAAGTAGACGTTTACAATCGAGAGCAGGCTGTGGATCTGGAGCCCACCGAGGGCACCGTCATGATTTCAATTAGCGCTCCAAATGATCCTGCATCCATCAAAGATGGCTGGGAGGATGTATTGCGACTGGAGTTTGACGATGTGGTGAAGGTTCGAAACATGCCCGAGATCGTCGCGTTCAACCACAAACACGTGGACGCGATTCACGAGTTTGTGGAGAAGCACGCTGCGGCAAGTAAAGACTTCGCCGTTCATTGCGATGCGGGCTGGAGCCGTTCTACAGCGGTGGGCATGTACTTGAACGAGGTATATGGGGGCGACATCAACCTCCACGCTATCGGAAGCGATTTCAGCAAAGCCAACAGCAGGGTCCACCGTGGCCTCATGCGCAAGCATTGGAAAAAAAGGTTTGCGGCAATGTACGCAGTACGAGTCAAAGAAATCGCCAGCGATCACATGCTCCTCGAAATCTCTGGGTGGAAGCGCGGCGCTTGGGTTAGACTCCGGGATAGCCGGGGTTATGGGAAGAGTTTCGAAATCTCTAAATATCCTGAGATTTTTGGGGAGGAAGTCTTCGAAATACTTCTCAAACAAGCCGAGCGTTTTACCGGAGTAGAATTTGAGGTAGTGAGGGTCGAATTTCAGCAGATTTAGAAAGCCTCAAGTTTCACTCCATCCTGCCGATAAGAAAAGTCTATCGTCGGTGGGTAGCGCAAGCCCGCCGGGGTTCAGGTTGGGGGTTCGATTCCTAAGGTAAACTGACCTGCCGGTTCGTTCGCGCGGCAGTGCGAGCGGGCCGGGGCTCTCTCAAGTTTCGCACCCCCCTTCCGATAAACTCAGGGGAGGCCGATATGCACATCGTACATCTAGATGCAGTGGACGAGCACACTGAGACTGCAATCCGCAAAAATCGGGGCGAAGTCAACGTAATAGTGGCATCTGGAAACGTTTTCGAGAGTGATCTCGAAGGGTTCTTCGGTCCGTTGCGTCATGAAGACGTGTTCGTGTTCGTTAACCCTGGCACTACTTGGGCTCAGGTCTTGGCGAAGATCGGTCCATTCAGGAGTGTGTCAGAAGCACGCAAGAATAGTTGGAACAAGCCGATAGAGGAAGGATTTACAGATAAGTTCAAAGTGGGCAAAGCGAACCGAAAATTCATCACAGCGTTCAATCCCACCGATCGGCTTGAGGCGGAGGCTCCGGGCGTGGGCAAGAGAATTAGATTTCTCTCGGTCCAGCGTTTCCTCTTTGCTAAAGATCAAGTTTCAGCCGAAGCGACCGATAAGTCCTCTTGAAGGGAGAAAACATGAGCGTCCGTCATCCTAAGGTCGGAGATGTTATCAGCAGCCGCGCCTTCGTACAAGCTAACGCCAAGTACGAGAGCGCAAAGGTCCCGTGTGAATACGCTGGCTTGAAGAGAGCGAACAAGCGAGCCTTCGGACTAGACTACAAATCTCTGTCCGTGGGGCGCGGGAACGGAATCAGAGGCTATCAGGTTATTACTGGAATCGACCAAGATGGTGATGAAGTGGAGGTCCAGAAGGGCGACTACACTGCTAACACTAACGCTCCCGACAAGTCCCGAGGCGAAGCCAAGTTTGTAGTGGAGAGAACTGCGTTTACTGGAGGCGGCACTGGTCACGGACCGCACGACATTTACCCCGACGGCCATCTTTCAGTGGTTCGCCGACTGCGCGACGACGATACCTACGATCCCGACGGAGAGGCTATCGAGTTTTATACCTCCGGGTCTTTCACAAACCAGATAGAACCGGATCAAGTGATCTATCATGATGCTTTGCGCATGGCGCGGACTTTCGTGAGAAAGGAGAAAACTCATGAATAGATTTTTGGGGATCTGTCAAGGCCTTATTGCAGGATCACTCATCTGCATGTTTATTGCGATCTTCCCCGCAAACTCCGAGGAATCGGGAGAGCTTCCGCTTCGCTCAGCAACAGAAGTTGGATGCGAAGAAAGCGACCCCTCGAAATACTCGGAACGGTCCCTAAGAGGGACCATTCAAACCAAACCTCGTCCTGAGTTGTACGTCAAAGACGAGGGAGGTTTGGGGATGAAAACTTCCTTTGAAGTGTTCACAGGAGAGAGCACTTTTCACATCATCGCTTGTGACGAGTTTGCTCGTATTATCGAAGGCTTGGCCGGAAAGGGAGCCTGGATCGAAGTGATGGGAGAATCGATTTTCTTCCCAAACCCCGGTAAGGGTTTCTCTGCCATTCGTCTATCGTTGATCAAGTTCATTGCCATGGACTTAACGATAAAGAGAAAAGAACTGCCGAATGACGAAGCTAAAGATTCGGCTGGGATCGCCGATAACTAAATCATGACGATGACGACCACACACATCGAAGTCGAGCGCCCAATCAACTGGCGAGGCGAAAAAGTTGACATGAGCCAGTACGATGGCTTGCTCGACTACTTCGAAGTAGAGGCCGAAGGCTCCGTTAACATCTGGAGCGACCCGAATTACGGGGCAGACGCCGACGGAAATCGCGGCTGGGGCGAAAGCGGCGCAGACGTGGAAGATCTCACCTATACCTTGTACGGAGATTTCAGACCTTTTTACATCAAGTGGCGCGATAAAATCGTGCTCGCTTACAAAAATCGATGGCGTATTCGTCCGCTCACGTGGCAACAGTTGAGCGACTACGATCATATCAAACTGCCCGAGAGCGTCTTCGATGCGGCAGAGATTGACAGTGTAGAGGAAAGTCTGATTTCTGAAGCAGAAGAGGGGGTTTGCGACTCATGCGAATTCGAGTTTAACGGGAGGGAATTGTAATGTTTCAAGTAGAGGCCGATCACCTTATCTGCACACTCTGGGATACCTTGCGTCCTCGATCTCCGGTCCGTGAATATCCAGATTACAAATCCTCCGGTTGCGATAGAGTTTCAGAGCCGGGGCTCATAACTACTTTGGATCTCAGATTGAGCGTTTACCTCGATAGCAAAACGTACGATGCGAGCGCTCTGGTGCATACCCTTTTCACCAGTAATACCTCGGTTTTCGTCGCTGTTACACAAGATTTTCAGCGGTGGAGCGATGTTAAGATAGAAGATTTCCACAACACCAGCAATCACGATTCTTGCTGGCGCTCGGACGGCATGAGTGACCTGCGAAAGTTGTATTACAGCATGAGGGCAGATGTTCTAAAAGAACTCATGGCTGACGGACACAGCATTTCAGAGCATACCGCTTTCCATCAGTTTTCTACTCTGGGAGCTTTGGGAAGCAAACCTTGGGAATTCGTCAAGGTCACTCATTCCGTAGCTTCGCGACTACAGCGAAGTGGAATTCATCATCCCTATCGCCGCGAGCTTCATAGCATAGAGAAAGAGGAAAAACATGTCGAGGCATGAATGGGAAGAGGGAACGATCAAGATTCCTCGGGAAAGCTACCCCGTCGTCAGAGCGGCTGTGATCTCATCGTACAATCGTACGCAAAACAAGAAATTAGCAGACGCACGCGGGGCTTACGAAATTGCGAAAACGACCGGTTTTCGAAAGCGAGGTTTTAACCGAGCCAATTGGGTGAAAGAGCATCACTCCAAAGTGGCTTGGTTCATCACAAAGCAAGGCTCCACAAAGGTTTACGTGCCGAAACGAAAAGATTTCAAACTCTTGCCCACCAGCAAAAGCGCGGTTTTGCACCCCACTGATGGAGTAACAATCGTTTTCGATAATCAAAAGCACACGGTTTTCTACTCTGTGGATGAAAACAATCACGCTTGCGAAACGGCCCGCCAAAACCCGGTAGTGGTTTCCCTCTTCGCCAATCTTCGACGAGTCACCAATTGGACAAAAAAATCGGGCGGACAGATTTTTGGAAATGACGAATACAATCGAGGCAGCGAGGTTTTCGATGGAGGGTCCAATTACGCCACGGAGAGTTTTGGCCCCCAAGACTCTAACTTCAATGGGATGTACTTCGCAGGTGCAGGGAGAAACTGGTAATGGCGCTATCTAACTGGGACACTTTCGCCCTTAATCACAAGGGCGAGGCTTCTGATGGATCATTCGAAGCCCATGGAACCTCAGCCGAGATTTACAAGAACTGGATTTACGTTCGAGATCCTCAAATGTGGAGAGAAGGGCTGTCATACGTAGAGCCCACTATCATGCACCTCAATGAGGGGGACCTCACCATCGGAAAACTTCACATTCGGGCTGTTCGCGGCCCCAAAAACGGGATCTACGCAGTTGTGTGGATCGGCGAAGAATATGACGATTCTACCCAAGGCATGCTGGCAATTGGCTGCTACGGTTTTAGCGACGAAGAGTGGGTCGGTGTCGAAAAAGAAGAATTGGAATTTTTCAAAACAAAGCTGATCGAGTGGGCACATGAATACGAGATTCCTCAGGTCTTTGCAGAACTGGATTTGAATCAAGGCCAACGGTTCAATCAAGGTGACGCCTTTTTTGGGAACGCTCTTGAAACAGAAATTCCTACTACCAAGCCTGGAGAGGGCGAAGAACCGCTTTTGATTCAGGCTCTCAAGGAGAATGATTAATGACCATTCGAGACACTAGAAACGATGGGATTGAAGTACTTTTTGATGCACTGCTGGGCGGTTCTGCGGCAGGGCACTTCGAAAGACAAGAGGCTCGTGGCCAACAGGAACTATGCGCGTCAACCCAGCTTCCACAGAAGGGAAGCGAAAGCGAGGAAATTCAGGCGCTCGGGATCGAATGGGGCGAAAGCGCTAAGGGTGACGAACTCTTCCGCGAAGCCACCCTACCTGAGGGTTGGGAGAAACGTGCGACCGACCACTCAATGTGGTCTGAGATTGTTGACGAAACCGGGAAGGTGCGCGCTGAGGTGTTTTACAAGGCTGCGTTCTACGATCGCGATGCTTTTATTCGCGCCACCTGCGATGAAGACGAGGAGGTCTCCTAAATGAGAAAAACGACACATTACCTGCATTGTGAGAAGATGGAAGTTGCCGAAGAATGCAGGGAGGAAGGGATCACCGACGATGACCAGATCAGCAGCGTAATCGGTGCCCTCTATGAGGTGGAGTTCGTCATCGACGCTGACACTGGCAAGATTCTTGAAGTAAAGAGCGGCAATCAGAAGCTCAACAGCAACACAGAAGAGAGGTAAAGTTTCCATCGGTTCTGTCGATAAGAGAATCACAGGCGGCAAGAAACGCCGCAACAGGAGAATGGAATGCGAAGAGCTTATCACGATAACGAATTTCTCTACTCAGACGACTCAGACGAAGGTGATGTGCAGGCCGCGTGTTTGGGTTACGACTTCACCGCCGAGCATGAGTGGGGTGTGCGAAGGCTCAAAGAAGCTTTTGGTGTTGGGGAAGCAGCCTCTCAAGGCGTCGAGTCTCGACGCGCGACAATACTGCCTAAGGACTTGAGTTTCTATTTGTCGCGCGGCGGTAATGAAGCTCTTTTGTCCTATTGTTCTTCTTTTGACGGCGAAGTTTGCAAAGCCAGCACGTTGAGATTCGGCGATTTATTGAAGTTTCGCGATTTCCGCGATCCGAAAGACGATTTTGTCTCAGCGTGGGATGAAAAATCCTTCGGTATCCATGTTCGGGGCGAGAAAAACGTGAACGCTCTCAAATGCCTGTACAAAGGTTTCAAGCGCTGCGCGATCGTTTTTGGAATGTCTCCGGCTAAGCATTGGATCGGATCAGGACTGACTTTTGCTCTTGAAGATTCATTTACCGCCGAAATGAAGGCCGAGATTTTAGCGGCAGACAAATCGCACGCGCGGCTTTTGTCAACTGTTAAAAATAGCGGTATAGAGGATGTGCTTAAAAAGGCTGGCTGTCGCTACTTTGCCCTCCATCCTGAGTGGAAGGAAGATGATGAGTCCGAAATTCGGTTTTTCCTCAATCCGACAGAGCAGGCTGTTAACAACTTTGGCTGGTTTTCACTGGCTGATCTTGAAGCGTGGACTAAGGGCACTGGCCCTATTCCCAAACAAGGTTAGACAGCCTAGTTGCTTATTTTTATAGAGTTAGACTAAAGTTTGAAGAGTAGACACCGAAAGGTGCTGACATGAGCGTGCGTGTAGGAAAGCTAGTTCGTCATGAAGACGTGCATGGAGTCTCGGGCACCGGCGATCACAAGGCCGATGTTTTCGAGGCCTCAGACGGCACGATCGTTTTGGTTTGGCTTGGGCCAGACAGTAGCGTTCAATCGTATCGCAACATCAAGAATGCTCAGAACGTGCATGGGCACGGTGGCAAGACAGATATAGATTGGATCTGGGAACAGGAGAGAGACCCTGATCCTATGGAGAAAGTCTTCGAAAAGAAGATCATTGAAGCAGGCGGATCTGTCCCCGAGGGGGACACAGACGCTCCCAAATCCGAAGACGATGCTTCGCAGGTTGAAGGCATTGTGGACGAAATTGCTGAGAAGGTTGTTGAGAAATTGAGAGAAGATGCCCCGGAGTAGGAGCGAGCTTCGCGATGAGGCGCTGCAACGGGATGCGG
>Ga0114923_10002780_pt1 | contig 11827 bp, 26 predicted proteins | sample SumtaG_FD_89578 | JGI IMG/M metagenome (GOLD analysis project Ga0114923, IMG submission 89578) | Deep subsurface microbial communities from Indian Ocean to uncover new lineages of life (NeLLi) - Sumatra_00157 metaG | ecosystem: Environmental > Aquatic > Marine > Oceanic > Sediment | place: near... | reverse complement strand
GACGCAGAAGAAGCCTCATCTACCTACATGGTAGTGGACGATACTTATCCCGGCTTTGAGTGGCCCACTGAGGAAGAAGCAAAGAGAGCGGCAGAAAATTTGCACTATGTTGAGATGGCATTCCAGATGAACTGGCATCAGAAATCAGGGCTTAGGTGCATACACTGTGATGCCCTGCCTGAGCCCTTGCGTGAGGAGACATGTGGGCATTTAACCTTTAACAAGATCATAAATTCGGCATTTTAGGGGGTTAATTGTGAAAAGGTTTGAGAATCTATTAGGGTCTGTGATGGGCCCTGTACGTGTGGATAGGGAATCCCCATTCATGGCTACCTTTGTAGCTAAAATTCAAAATGATGAGATTGTTGCTATGCTAACTGGTGTTCTTGGTAGAGCTATCTACAAGACCTTACGCATACACGATCTGTTCAGAGTGGATGGGTATACCATGTCTGGTTCCCGATGTGGGCTGGACTATAAAATGGTATTTGGTATCGAACACATAACATTGCCCAAGGATGCAAAGAAAGGGCGTAATCTTAACATGTGGGGGTAATATGAATAAAGACCTATTACAAGGTGGATTTGCACTCACCGCTGATGAGAAAATTACGGTTATTGGTAAGTTGGACATTCTGCATGGCGAGCATCCTCATTGCTCAGCGTGTTATTCAAAGGTGGATGTATCATTTCTGAGAAAACATCATGATACACCGACAGAGCAAGCTATGTGTTTGGCTTGCTTCTTAGCCAACTTTACCGATGAGACCCGGGGTGATATCAACCGCATAGTTGAAATCGCCAACTCTCAGGGTTGGTACAAATAGGGTCCCCATGGCAGAGGGGTAATACTCTGCCTTCACATAAGCATGCAGCTTAGGGTGTATGCTTATGTGCAGTTAACCTATAATCAATGGAGGTAATCCAATGAATTTAACTAAGAAAATCAAGCACATCTTTAGGTCTGCGGGCGTGGCACCCATTCATCACGAACCATTTAAACCCAGAGAAATACACGAGAGAATACCCACAGCCAAGGGTACTACTGTAAAAGACATTATGTGTAGGTTGGAGAGACAGGGCGTTCTGACTAAGTACTTCAGCCGTGATAATGATGGTAATCCTGGGCATAAATTCGTTGTTAGTTTCGAAAGTAGTATACCGCTTTGGCGCCTTATAAAAGATCTTGAGATAGTCATGGCTAAGTACGGTACTATGTCGGTATATTCGGATCATCCTATGAAGTTTGAGGTGGTGGATGATGGAGACATCAACTACATGCTAGTAGAAGGCAAATAACCTTAACCAATGGAGGTATAACAACGATGTTTGATTTTTACGATGGGGATATCATGACTAACGGCGGTGAGGCAAGCCCATCTAAGAAAATAGGTGATGGTGATTTTTGCCCTGAATGCAAGAAGAATAACTTCTTCAATTGGGTAAAAACAGGCAATAGGTGTGATAATTGTGATGATGACGACAACTAACCCTTAACCAATGGAGGTAAACCAATGGAAGAAACATTAAGAGCAGCACTGAAATGGTGGGATGAGGAAGCACGGTATCTCACTGAAAGTGTTGGCGATGGGGACTGGGACAACGTATTCGATGGAGACCCCTTGTGGGTCAGGGAAGCACGTAAACTCTTAAACAAGGAGGCGTAGTATGCATTGTGATGGATGTGGTATAAACCTGGAACCCGACTTCGATGATGAGGACGGGTTGTTGTGTGCACAGTGTAAGGCACACGTACTGATCTCACATAGGCTAGGTAGTCTCACACAGGGTGATGTGGTTATCCTTGATAGCGACAAAAATAACATTGTGAGAGACAATCCTGCTGATGATACTCACATTAAAGAGCTGTATACAACTTACAACTCACTGTAGTGATTGAATTCTGATGGGTGGGCCTTCGGGCCCATTAAAGTACATAGCAGGTCCAAAGTCCTGCGTTTATTAACCCTTACAATGGAGGTGTATAATGAGAAAATCTACTATAGAATTTACATTGGAAACCCCTGGTGATGTTAATTTTAATGTAGAGATTACACGCACTGTGCCTGGTGGTGATGCTCCTGCATACATGAACATAGAAGCACATCTCTGTGATCCTAATGGTGATTACGATTCTGAGATGCAGGTATTGGAAATCAAGGGCATTGATACTCTTGAGATTCAGTGCTTATTGAAACAAATCAAACACGAAATCGCGCAGATAACCAACGTACACGTATAGTATAATTACTGATGGGTGGGGGTGAGAGCCCCCATTAAAGTACATTATAGGTCCAAAGTCCTGTGTTTATTAACCTTAAACAATGGAGGAATTAGCCATGAGTACCAAAGTATTCACAACCAAGAGAATGAGAGCCCTGTGTGCTAATGCCCGTGAACTCGGCATCAACGTGGATTACAGTATTGATAGTAAAGGCCTGTACTCTGTAGTCTACAAAAATGTTAGCAACATCACACCTACCGCTGCTGCTGCATGCTGCTTTGTTATGGGCATGATGAGCATGGTGGCACACCCCGAGAATGCTACTCCTGTGCATGAGGACGAAGGCGAGGGTATCATTGATACCGATGAGATCATTACCTTAGTCAATAAAGATGCGAATGCGGTGGGACAGTTCGTGGATATGATCTTCAGTAGTCAGGGTCATATGCACAAGCACCATCGGCTGTTCAAGGTGTGCAGCCAGTGGGTACGTAAGGGTAAGATTGTCAGTGGTAAGTATCTGGAGCAGGCCAGGGCTGCGTTGCTGAACCATTATCTGGACAAAATCGGCAACGTATAGTACGTCAGTACAAACCAATAACCTTGACTGTTAGGAGATTAACCATGACTGCAATATTTGATTTTAGAAGAATGCCGACTATTATGCAGGTACTGGTAGCTAATGCTGCCACATTCGGATTAACCCCGTTTCTCATACCAGGCAAGAAGATCATCATGACCTTTGTCTGCCCCAAGTGCAAGGGCCGTGAGATGATTAAGTTCATCAAGAAGCCAGATCTCAGAAACAAGATACATGCCTGTAAGGACTGTGGATATAGGTATATGTCCCCTGGTTGGGTGAAATGCCATGGTACGTTCTTGACCGGCATCACTGTGTGAGTAAGTGATATGGCTAATATGTATGTAGGTGATAGCACATATAGATTAGCCATATAGCGTATTTACAAAAGTTAACCAACAACCCATAACAAAGGAGATTATCATGTCTACAATAATTCGCCGTACTTTGGTGCCGAGATTCGACATAGATGACGATGTTTATGTCAAAATCGCTCTGGATGTAGGACATAGTTGGTACAAACTCGTACCCGGTCCCGCACTACTGCCCGTTAATGATTATGAGCAGGGCATGCTCGACACCTACGAAGAGTCTGAAGAAAACAGTATGTAATGATTGAGCCATGTACCTTGAGTCAGGTAGGGATGATAGCCTACCGCTATTCGAGGTACATCACGCACTCAGTGCGCTGGTTATGTCTTCCAGTCAAAAAGCAGACCCATTCGGCCCGTCGAGGGGATAAACAATACGGGATATTGAAGACCTTGCCCATCAGGGTGGTCTATCAAACGCCTCACATGAGGCACAAGAAGGAGTTTACCATGAATAAAGTTATCTTGAGAGGACATCTTGGAGCCGAGCCCCGCAACAACATAACCACCACCAACGGCATTCCGGTATGCAACATCCGTCTGGCTACCAACCGTAAGTGGAATGACGCTCAGGGCGTGAAACAGGAACGCACTGAATGGCATAACGTGGTGTGCTGGAACAAGCTGGCTCTGACTGTGGGACAGAACATGCACAAAGGTTCCCAGGTGCTGGTAGACGGCCGCTTGGAGACTCGGCAGTATGATATCCAGCATGTTGACCCCACCACGAAGCAGCCGGTCTTCTTCGCCAATGGCCAGCCGATGATGATCACCAGGTACGTCACTGAGATTGTCGCTCGTTCGGTTGATTTCCTGGATAAGAAGCCAGGTGCGAGTGCGTATGCTCCTGTTGCTGGTCAGCCGGTGGTTGCAGGCGCTCCTGCTGGCACTACGTTTGCCGTGAATGGTGCGGTGATAGCTGGTGATCCTGGCGCTGTAGCAGCCACATTCGTACAGCCCGGCGCTGCGGCAGCTAATCCGGCCACTGCTGATGTCGGTGATGGCGGTGGACCATTCGTCATCCCCGGTGTGTAGTGATTGATTAACACCAGGGTACACAGATGCCTGTATGGGTCTGTGTACCCGAATGTTAGCATCACAATTGCAGTTAACCCTTAACCAATGGAGGTAAACCAATGGAAATGTTCATGATCAAACAATTCTTCTTAGAAGTGCTGGAACTGTCGTACACTGACTTAAAACCCGGCTGGGGAAACCCGTGCAGCGAACTATTGAAGAAACTGGTGGTGCGTCAAGAGCCCTTCCTCAAGAAGATCGAGGGGGACTACACTGATATGAGCCACGAAATGCGCATCAACGGTGCTGGACTAAAGATGCACTGGTCTGTCGACCGCAGAGAAGGTGATGGTAAGTTTAAAATCACCATCAGTGGGGACCAGGCCAAAGAGTATCCTGTGTTTGTACCGCAGGTGAGGCAGTTGATCAAGAAGTATGGATTCAACAAGTATTAATCCTACAACCAAGGGGGGCTTCGGCCCCCAATGGGGGTATCATGCACGAATTAAATGGTGGTGGTATTTACCGTCAAGATGCTATCCTGGGTCCGTTCCATGAGGATAAGGATGGTAGGGAAATCTTCGTCCCTCAAATAGAGGAGATCAGGATGATCCGCGGTGTAGACGGTGAGGACTACATCAACGTTAGTGATATGACTATAGCGATGAAGCAAGTGGCATTCAGCATGCCTCTGCCTACACTCAGTGTACTAAGCTTCATCAAAAGATTCACTATTGAACTCATTACCGCAAGGAGGTAATTATGCAAGGACCATGCTTCTGTAGACCAGGCCTAATGGCTCAATGCGTTGCTGTCAATTTGCAGGAACAAATGTCGTGTAGATTCTTCGTCAAGTCCGATTATGCTGAGCGGTGCATGAACAGGAATGAGAATTTGAATAACCACTGCTGGAGCCAGAATGCACAATCTTTAGGATTACATAGTGAGGAAGAGGCGGAGATAGAACTAGATTTCGTAGACGCCGAAGAGGGGTGGGGGTTGAAGGATGAGAAACGCACCTGCCTTGACTGTACTCACTACACATGTCAGAAACTCATGACGCTGGCGGCCGGAGCATTGAACAGAGGTGGACTGACTTATACTGACATAGAGGAAATTGCCGGCAAATGTGAAACTTATGCTAACTCTAACAAAGGATAGGAGATTACACCATGAGCGACAAGCTGATAGTAGTCAGACGTCCTGAGACACACCATAAGGGGCCAAAGACCATTGCGGTGTGGGATTACGGTGAACCTGTTCCGCCCGGCGTCCTTATTGGCAAGGACTCAGTAATAACTGTTGAACCTAAGAGTATGTTCAGCGAAATGTACAATGAACTCTAACACACTGGGTGCCTTGATATCAAGCACTGGATCGGAGCACCCAGTGCTAACGACTAGTTTCTCTTTTACTGTTATTTTGATTGGTCTTGGAATAGCAGGCTCAACCACGGTTCAGCCCTTCACCACACTCTCTACTAGCGACAACGCTTGTGGCTATACCATACAGTCTTGTCCTGTTCCTGGTCCTGGTTGGTCTGTTTCTCTTTGACCGGTTGTCTGGTCGGTTTCCTCGGGTGGAGATCGGCCAAGCGTTAACGCTAACTCCAAACGTCATAAGGAGGTTTCCACATGACAGAACAGAAACAAACAACAGCAGCAACGAAGGAAGTGGCCACACGGCCTGATTTCATCTTAACCACCAGTGGAGTCATGATCCTCGGCGCTGAATTGCTCGGCGACAAGCTGGCAGCGCTGATGTGCGAGGCAATCGCATTGGACGATGTCCACGGACTGGCCACGTTGGTAATCCGTGCAGATGGCTTCCCGATCGATACGGATGAGACTCCGTTGTTCGGCGCGGCCTATGCGGACACCTATTCCGTAGCCATCAATCTGCAGCAGTGCTGGGATAGCGCATGCAAGACAGCCATGGAAGGCAAGGTAAACCTGTCCTTCCTGGGCATGCTGTGGATCAACGTGCTGAACGCCCTTGGCCACGAGCTGGATCACTTGGCCGTGAGTACCGTGGAGCGTGAGCTGTATGAGACCATGCGCCGCGATGAAGAAGGCAACAAGGAGCTGGAAGAGGCAGCGGCAATCTCCGCCGAACAAATGATCGTCAACATAAGCAGACGATTCGACGTAGAGATCCCCCATGTTGGTGAGTTGGGCTGGTTCGGTATCAAGATCATGGACCTGTTCACCGATTCCGACAGCAAGGATCTCCCGTGGGTAGTCAAGGCGCGTGAACACATGGAAAACAGCGTCATCTACGACGAAGGCGAAGGCGCGCAGTGTTTCAGCTTCCGCGACTTCGTGAAGAAGGCCCATGATCCCGAGAGCAAATCAGGTGATTGGGATCAACCCACCACGGCAATCAATCTACAGGCCCATCTGGACAACGACGCGATGGAGGAGTTCAAAGCCGAGCCCGTTGTCGACCCTGTGATCGAGACGGTGGAAACAACGGCAATGGAACAGTTAGCAAAGGCCAACCCAACTCTGCCTGATTCGCCCGACGTCAAGATGGTGGATGGTGTAGACGCAGCCGGTCAACCCACCATCGATATGGTCAAGACACCAGCCGGTCAGTTCGTGGATGCCGGTGTTGCCGCAGCAGGCGTGATTGATCAGGACATCGAGTTCACGGACCAGACTGAAGCCGTTCAGTTCGCTGCCGGTGAGACTATGGCTGCTAACGTAGCCGGAACAGCGGTGATAACTGGTACTCCAGAGTACATCGCCGCCCACGCACAGCCTGGTGATGTTCAGGTACCCCTGCCTGACGCTGTAGCCGCACAGCAAGCCGCATTCGCCGGTGCCGCAGCAACTGCAGTACCTCCGACCAAGGAGACTCCCACCACGTATCAGCCGAATGCCCTCACCCCTGAGATCATGCAGGCAACCATCAAGGCAGTGTATCAGACGCTGTATCACCATATCTTCACCAAGTGTGGCTGGCAACAGAACCCCCAGACGGGTAGGTTCATGTTCACCAACGCCGCGGCCGTGCTGGAAGGCGTCAACATCCAGCATATCATCAAGCAGTACGGGGCCGAGAACTTCATCATGGAGTATGACACCCTGTCAGCCGCTGGTCAGCAGTATGCCCCTGAGATGTGTCAGGGCATGATTCGTGGCCGTACCACCTCCCAAGCTGGACTCCCGTCCTATTCGCTGTATCTGAACGTGAATGGTATGCGTTTGCGTCGTACCTTCATGCCCCAGAATCCCGAGAAGCGCAATGCTTCGAATGCATACACCAAATCTGCCGATGAAGCCAGTGTTTGACACATGATAGTGTGGGTGTTCAAGGACGAGGTGGCAGATAGCGCTTCATTCAAAGAGAAGTGCGCCATAACCATCAAAGACAACGTATATGAGGTCATGTAGCATGAGGCCTCTACCCAGCGTTGTCATTGACACTGGTGCCGAGCTCACACTACGACTTGAGTCCGGCGGGTTGGTACGTGTCCCCGAGCAGAAGGACCTACGCTTGGGCGACACGGCCTACGTCCTGTACGATTACACTCGACTAGTCGTATATGACATTTGGACAGAAGCCGAGTACTATGCCCTTGAGGAAGATGGCGAGGAACCCACGGTCGTGCTACCACCAGACTGGGCGGAACCTCACAAGTGGGCGGTGGAAGCCGAAATCTGCCCTGTTGTTTCTCTTTAACTGTTTTTTTGGGAGGGCTGGGGTGGTCCTGGTTCTCCCGTGCGCCCGCCGGGTACACACGGCCATTGTGGCCATAACTATTCATTATTATTAATCCTTATAAGGAGGTTTTACCATGAGTGGATCTGCAAGAAGTTTACAATCGTCCCATTTCTCCGGTCTTCGCGTCGCAAGCACCAACTTTACGCCTGAGTACAGCAAGAACGGCAAGAACGTCAGTGCGAAGCTGACGGTGAACTCGTTCATGAACATCGCGTCCAAAGCCAACAGTGGAGACGGACGCAACGAGGTCGTGCCGTTTACCATCTGGGGCAAACTGGCTCACATCTGCGCCAAGTCCATGTCTCCGGGCAAGGAATGGAATTGCGCCGCCAACCTGCATGTCTATGATGGACGTGTGTTCCAGAAGAGCGTGAATGGTCAGCCGGGAGTTCCGGTGCTGGGCGGCGATGGACAGCCCATCACAACCAAGAAGTTCAGCTATACCGTTGGGATGATGACTTTCGGCGAAGAGTCGAACAAGCACATCATGGCGGAAATCCAGGCCGGGCCGAACGTACGCCCCGCAGATTGGAATGTCGCCGGAAGCCAGGGCAACCTGGTGTGGCAGGAGATTCTGAAGGCGCGTCAGGCCGTTCAGTTTGATCCGCAGTCCCCGACTTACGGCTATGCACGTGTGTATCTGCCTCAAGGTGCGGGTATTGCTGCATATATCCAGACTGTTCCGGGTGCTGTTGTTGCCGCTGGTCCTGCCGTTGATACAGCTGCCGCTGTGGCTGCAACGTTCGCTGGTATGAGTCCTGCCGGTACCGTTGCTCTGCCTGGTGCTGTTGTTCCGGGTCAGCCGGCGGTTGTCAATGGATTCGTTGTTCCGGGTGTGTAAGATAGAGCAGTTGATGTTTAAACTGCTTGCGGAGTAAAACGCGAGTCAGGTGGTGTCCCTTTGTTGGGATGCCACCTGGCTTTTTTTGCTATGGTAGGAGTTAATACCGTGTTTATTTTTCAGCTTCGGCAGGGAAAACCGGTCTTATTTGCTATTCTATATGCTGATACTGGTACTTGGTTGCTTCGGTACTGTGGCTTGCTCTCTGACCGCGTTCATTTATTAACAAACGGCAGAGAAAGCATTTAGAGAAAGGACTAAATCATGACTGAATTAGAACTATTGGCAGAGATTAGTAAGTCACTGCATCAAATCGAGATTAGTATTGGTATCCTTATCGGTATTAAGATAATATGGATGTGGTTAAATAAATAATGTATAGTATAGTATACTATTATTGTCTATCCTTTATACTATCTATCATTTACCGCTCCTTTTTGCTCCGCGGCCAGCGCGGGGATGTATTGGACGAGGTACTCTATCAACTCTGTTTTGTTCATACCAAAGGCACTACGTAGTTCGTCGACCTCATCGAGGAAGTCCTGGGTGCATCTGATGGTGAAGCATTTATCTTTGTTCATACATTTATCCTCTCAATTTGTACATACATATTTGTATGTACAATTGGTTTGTATGTACAGATTTGTGTGTACAATTGGTTTGTACATACATTTTATTTGTACATACATATTTGTATGTACATCGCTTTTATTTGTTCATACATACAATATAAGCACTATTTGGCCGTTGTCAAGGCCCTGGACCAAGAAAACCGGATTTATTTGTATATAACTCTATATTAACGTAGAATAGTATACTATATTATACTACTATACCAACAGGTTAGGAACAAAACTATGACTTATGAGCAATGGAAGCATGAAAAGGAAGCGAAACGCCTTGAAATACGAACAACTGGCAAGATCCTAAGCAAAAAGCCAATACCTATGTCCAAATTCCTTGATTTAGCAGCAGAAACCGCTAAATCAGTCGAAAAACATGAAAACGCGCGTAAAAACGGGAAAAGTGCCTTTGAAAGAGCCTATAATGGTCAATATGGGTCCTACAGAGCACCTGTGAAACCACCTGAATCAACACCTGATCCTAACCGTGCTTTCCGGCGCTTGAAGGGACATAAGAGGACGCAGGAGGTGGTACAGAGTGACGTAGAGGCAGCTATAAAGCGGATAGAAGAGGACGAGATGAAAGAGCTGAAAGAGGAGGATGAGTGGGGCTATGATATAGATGATGAGGACGACTGGGATGAGGATGAAACTAATCAGGTGTAACGCTGTGGTATTGTTGATATTATACTATACTATTATTATCGAGATCGATTCGAGATGAATGTGTCGAGCTCGACTCTTCGAAAGTGTGTTCGATCGGCACCCTGGGATATGTCATTACAATAGTATAGTATAGATAGTATAGATAGTATAGCATAGAAGTAGGGAAATGATAGTGTAGTTTACATCATGGTCTTAATGGTAGTATTATGGTGTGACATACAGTGTTATTTTGTCATTACAAAGGAGAGGGATATGAAATGGTCTGTCATCATAGGTGTTATGATCATGTTGATATTAGCATCCAATCTGGCGCTAGATGTGATAGTACACTGGGATGTTGTTTATGACTTCATTGAATGGAATATATGTTGTAGGAGGTAATACCATGAAGAGACTGTCTGTTGTATTAATACTTATACTGGTGATTCAGGTGCTGTTTTCTGCGCCGGGACTCAAATAACCAGTAACCTTAAACTATTAGGAGATATTACCATGGTGAAGCTAACAAGGAACAAGGCTATGACTATACGTGCCCTCAAGGGCGAGAATATGGTGGATTTAGGTATGGAGTATGGTATATCACCCGTTACCGTACGCAGGAAAGCACAGGACCTGATCAACAAGGTCAGTAATCCTGTCGCTGGACCTGGAAAGTGGCTAGAGGAGCGTGATGTGGTTCATATCAGCATCGAAGAGGCACGTAAGAACAAGTGTCAGTTGATTCTCAAGGTCAGACGATTAACTGCTGAAGACTATCAGTGGCGTAAAGCTCCCGGCAAGAGACATATGTACAAGTCCAAGGTGTTACACCGCATCGTAGAATAGCATAGATATTACAGTAGTATAGGAGGTGTATCATGACCAAGGCAGATAAAGACACACTCATTGGTTTATTGAATGGTCTCAAACAGAAAGCACTGTCATCTGGACGATATCCAACACCGTTTACACCTGAACGCTATGATAGCAGAGACAAGAGCATAGCGTTTCGATGTATGGGCTATAACCGTCTGGTAAGACAGATTAATGCGTTAGGTAGGATGCTGAAAGTATAGTCTACAGTGTTATTTTGTCATTACAAATAGAGGAGGATACCGTGAACTTTGATCATAAGATCACAAGTGATACAATTATGCTGCGTAAGATTAGAGCAGCACATGCTGGCTATCGTACTGGTAGATCTAAACGGATACATACATTCCTTACCAAAGACATCTATCCTGTTAAAGCATATAGATGGCTACGTATGAGGGAGAGGGAGTTTCATATGTATCATAAGTGTTACTCTTGTTGATACTGTAGATTCGGATACCTGTTTCCCGCGCGACAGCAGAATAGTATAGTATAACAATAGTATAGGAGATGTACTATGAAGAGAACATATGATATTTATAAAGATGGACGTCCATACCTTATGGGCATTACCCCTAAGAAAGAAGCCATCCGTTTGTACAAGGTTGTGTGGCGTGTATTTAAGCCTAGAGTACTGAAATTGTTTATTAATGAGACCGAAACGTCTTTATTGATAGATAATAATAAAATATCGTAGGAGGTAGGTGTATGGTCATGTGGACAGTATTAATAGCATCAACCATAGCATCAGTAGCTCTGTTTATAGCTAGTGTTGTATTGGCTATTAGGAGTTAGTATGGTGTGACCTACAGTATTATTTTGTCATTACAATTGGAGGTGTGTATGGACAATCAGACAAGCTTAGCAGTTCAACTATCTCACACCAGGGGTATGTGGAAGGGTATGTTTGACAAACAACAGAAG
>Ga0114923_10002779_pt1 | contig 11829 bp, 9 predicted proteins | sample SumtaG_FD_89578 | JGI IMG/M metagenome (GOLD analysis project Ga0114923, IMG submission 89578) | Deep subsurface microbial communities from Indian Ocean to uncover new lineages of life (NeLLi) - Sumatra_00157 metaG | ecosystem: Environmental > Aquatic > Marine > Oceanic > Sediment | place: near... | reverse complement strand
TACTCAATCTCTTCTTGTTCTTTAACTTCTTTTTTCTTTAAAGTTGAACTTTCTTTTTTCCTCTGTTTTTTCTCACTACTCATTCATCTTCTCCCCCTTTTTACTGCAATTTGCTTTAATTTATTCATAAAGACACTGAATGGTGTATTTACATCCCATTCAAAAACTATTAATCCTTCATGAAAAACTCGAGTGATTTCAGTTTGTCTTCTAAGAAGTAAATTTTGATGTACTAGTAAATTCACAGCGTCTTCTTTCTCCTTAATAAATCGCCATTCAGAAGAGACAATCGAAGGCACTAGGAAAAAGCTATTTCTTCTTCTTTTTGCTACATCAATTAGCATTCTATTTATTGTAGGATGTATTAATGGAGAAATTATAATCGTTAAACAATTTATGGGAAAGTACTGATCAATATTGGTTTTTATACGACTATCTAAGATATTGAAACTCTCAACTTTAGTTGCTTGCACATCGATTAATTTTTCTGTGAATTTTATTAGTTGTTGTCGTGATGAGCTCAAATTAAATCGATCTACTGCATCTCTTATAATCATTAAGCCAACACGGCATTTGTACTTCAAAAAGTGTTCACTCAAGGAGAGAACAGCTTTGATTTGATCATCCAAGATTGATGCTGATTTTTCTGTTGCATCCAGAACTAATAATAAATCTGCGGTCCTGAAAAGCTCATATTCATTTGTAAATAATCGATTATACTTTGCAGTTGCAGGCCAATTAATTCGGCTGAGTGAATCGGAATGTGTATATTCACGAACTCCTGAGAAATCTAATCCTTCTCCTTTCAATTTGGATGGAAAAGGGCCATCAGATATTTTCGGATATTTTGTTCTGAAAGGCATATCTCGAATAATCTCGAAATTTGGAATTACAATAATTTTTTCTTTTGTATTATCGTGAGTTTCAACAACAAAAGCTGAATTAATAAAATTCCTCGCTCGAACATGTGTTGGTCCAAGATTCCATCTGCCCCGATAATCACAACTAACCACATAACGAAATTCTGTCTCTTCACCAACGTCAAGAGAAGTAATTATGTGATTACTACTGTTTTTCAAGCTAACTTGCATTGGTAATATATCAATAATTTCTAACATGTCAATTGCTTGCTTACCTTTGTTTCTAATTCGAAGGGAAATTTCAATGTGCTCACCTTCTTGAAATCTTTTTTGATCTAACTCTCGAATTATTTCCAAACCAAGTTTTTCTGGGGGTGTTGTGAAGAAATAAAAAATTGCTAAGATAATTAATGGAATTAAAGAGATAAGAAAAACCCATTCCTGAAATCCAATACCAAGTAGAAGAATTGTGAAAAATAATGCCAGTGTCCACCTGATTTTTGGCGAGAACATTCATTTACTCCTCAGTGATTGCGTTTTCTTTCAAGTTGATCTTTCCACTTTTTAATCAAGACGAGGTGCTTTAATTCGTGTCAATTCTCTGGCTAAAACATCTGCGGGATTTATGCCTGTCAACCAACTACCAGTACTAAGTATAATACGGTGACTGAGAGCAGGTATAACCACTTTTTTAACATCATCAGGATTTGCGAAATCTCTTCCATTTATAACTGCACTAGCACGTGCTAGATGAAGCAAAGCTAAACTTCCTCGTGGGCTCGCTCCAACTTCGATTCGATCGTTGTCCCTTGTTCGTTGAACGATTTCCACGATGTATTCCTTAATTCTATCATCAATGTGTATTTCTTCAACAACCTGCTGAATTTCGAGAATTTCACCTTCATCAGTTATAGACTCAAGTTCGAATTCTTCTCGCTTCCGAGTTATTCGACGATTGAGAATTTCTATTTCATCACCTTTGTCAGGATAACCTACACCTATTCGCATAATGAATCTATCAAGTTGAGCTTCAGGTAAAGGAAATGTTCCTTCAAATTCAATGGGGTTTTGTGTAGCGAGTACATGGAATGGTTGTGGCAAAGGATATGTTACCCCATCAACAGTAACATGCTGTTCTTGCATTGCTTCTAATAATGCGGATTGCGTTTTTGGTGATGCACGATTGATTTCATCCACTAATAGTAGATTTGTGAAAACAGGTCCTTTTCTAAAAGAAAATTCTAATTCTTTTTGATTATAAATAGTCGATCCTGTAACATCTGCCGGTAATAAATCAGGTGTACATTGAACTCGAGTAAAATCACATTTCATTACTTGAGCAAAAGCTTTGATCATCATAGTTTTTGCTAATCCAGGAACATCTTCAAGTAAAAGATTGCCTTTTGCTAAAATTCCAATTAAAACTCGTTCAAGTACTTCTTCTTTACCGACAATAATTTTCCCAACTTCTGCTAATATAGATTTTGTAATTGAAGAAGCTTTTTTTAATTTCATGAGACTACCCCAAATTATTCAGATAATCTATGTCTTTTAGTCTTTTAAGGATGTTTTTCCATTCGCTAAAATATGAATTAGGTTATAAAAATACCGAGTAGTTATTTTCACGAGAACATTAGAAAGTTTTAAAGATAGGATTACAACAAAGGATAACTACAAAGCACAAGCATGTGGAGAAAAACAAAATGAGTCGAAGACAAAAATCTAGTGATGGCGGCGGAGCAATGCCAGCCACAGGTGCAGGTTTAATTAGGTTCTTTGAAGAAGATACTCCAGGCATCAAAGTTGGTCCATATGCAGTAATGATTTTTGCAGCTGCTTTGATAATTCTAGTCTTGGCTGGACCTTGGTTATTCAAGCTCTTTGCCCCTGGTTAAAGCAAGTTTGAAAAAATTATCTTTCTTGAAAATAAGATGATTTTGAGATTAATTTAGTTAAATAGCCTTAATCTACATCACTTTCGAAATCATCATCAAATAAAAGATCTGTTTCTTCGAGAAAATCATCATCCTCAATCTCAGTAATTGAGACGCTTCCTTCTGTTGGAACACCTTCTTGCAGTTTTCTCTCAATTACTTTTTCAAGACCCCCAAGAAATTCCTCTTCATTATCTCTCATGGGAAGAAGAGTTATTCTCCCTTGATCAACATCTTGAAACAGCTTGGCTTTAAGTTCAAACCCCAGGAAAAGAAGGCATAAGAATGCTCTAACCACAGTAATTCTTGTAGAATTCGGTAACAATAATTCCTCAAAAAAGATAGGTCGCTTATTTTGCAAATGTAATTTTACTAATCGCTCATAAATTTCCCTTTTGAGTCTAGCTATTTTTGTGGTTTCTACATCTACAATCTGTACAGGTGTAGGCGGTAATTGTAATGGCTTGATTAACGCTTGACCTTTACTTATTGCTAACCTGTGTTTATACCTGCTCTCTTGTTTCAACAGTCCTTCAAACGCAAAAACTAACTCACTAAAAGATACTGGTCTTTGTGAAAGATGATAGGAAGGAGAAATCTCAGGAATATCGAATCCCATTACATCTAGGCTTTCGTCTTTCTCATCTGTTTGCTCGATAATTTTTATTAAATCTGTTACCTTCGCTCGATACAGTATAGATGAGGAAAGCACAGCTCTTCCTAAAACTGGAAAATTAATGTCATCTCGAAGTTTCATTTCTTCAACGAATCTGGTTATCAATTGGTCAATCTCAAGGCTCCACGGATCTATCTTCCTGAATTGAGTAACATCAGTAAGAAGTCTAAATGGTGCTCGTAACCAAAAAGGATACTCTTCATCAATTAATGATTGACCTGCGAGTGGGTCCATTTTTGTATCCTTTTGAACCATTTTTTGCGCTCCATTTTTGTTATTTCTATTACATACTTATTCTTTTATTAACGTATCAATAATGTGTTTTAGTAATCATAAACTTCCGCTTCTGATGGCAGATCTGTTTTCTCAACAATTTTCATAATTTCATCGAGTGAAACTGACACAATTTGTGATAATCGATCTTCACCTGCAGTCACACCAAAGATTTTCTCAGCAGCAGCAATCATTGGAGCTCTGAGACTAATAATAATAATTTGAGTGTCTTTACTCATTTCTTTAACTAGAACAGCTACTTTGTATACATTATTAATATCCAAGAAAGCATCAATTTCATCAAAAACATAGAAGGGTGCTGGTTTGTATCTTTGAATAGCAAAAATCATTGCTAAAGCTGTTAATGATTTTTCTCCACCAGATAGAGAAAGCATGCTAAGAATTTTCTTTCCACCCGGATTAGCCATAATGTTTATCCCCCCACTGAAAGGATCATCAAGATCTTCGATTTCTAATCTCGCTCTGCCATCAGGTGATAAGATACCAAAAATTCTGTTAAAGTCTTTAGAGATATTATTAAATACCACCATGAACTTTTCTAGTTTTTCACTTTCAATTTCGTTTATTGCATTGTTAATAGCTTCAAAATCTTTCTCAACTAGCTTGCGTTTTTCTAAAAGCTCATGGTTTAAACCTTGTTCTTCTTCGAATTGAGAAACTGCTTTCATATTTATTTCTGGTAGACTTTCTAATTCTGCCTTAAGACCCACCATTACTTCCTTAAGAACATCTATATCGATGACTTCATCTTCCGCAAAGATATAGGGTAAATCTCTCTCTACCGCTAATTCTTCCAATTCAGTAATTTGTTTATCAGTATTTGTTTTTTCATTAACTAATCTGTCTATTAATAGCATATTTTGGGTTTGCTGTTTCCGCTCTTTCTCTAATTGCTCCCGTAATTCTCTTTGTTCTCGTTCTAGTCTTTCTTGTTCATTTTGACTATGTTCAATAAGTTGGAATAACCCATCTCTTTTGATTTTTTTATCTTCCAAATTCTTTGTTAACCTATCTATAACAACTTGGATATTAGTGATTTCTTTTTCTTTATCCGGCTCTTGTTTTTCTATACCCTCAATTTGATCTTTGAGATCTTTTACTAAAACCAGGTTCTTTTCTAAGTTAGTTGTTATTTTAAAATGCTCCATTTTCAAATTGGAAATGATTTCCCCGATTTCTTGTTGTTGAGATTCTTTTGTTTTAATTTCACCAAGTATTCCTTGAACCCCACTGACAGCAAGTTCTTCCTTTAATTTCATTTCTCCTTCCAGAAGAGTATCTAAAGTCATTCCTACATCTTTTCGTGCTTTAAGTAACTCCTCAATTTTAACTTCATTATCCTCATATTCTTTTGTTAATTCTTCTAATTCTGTTTGGATTTTCAGATTTTCCTCGCTACGAATCTCTATTTCTTCTTCTGTAATTTTAATTTCTCTTTGTTTTAAATCGCGGTTTTTTATCACATCATTCAATTGTTGCAGTAATTCTTCATTCAAGTCTTTGGTAATTTCTGTTCGATACTCTAACAATCTCTTTCTTTCGTCTTGTAGATTAACAAAAGCTTCTTCCAAAGCTGGTAATTGATTTTCATCTTCCACAATAAGAGATATTCTTGTTCTTTCCTTCCCTTTATAGAATCCTCCAGTCATTAAACCAGATGGATTTACTACATCCCCTTCTAACGTTACCGATCGATAATTGAAACCAATTTTTCTTGCAGCATCCAAATTTTTAACAATTAGAGTTTGTCCAAATACGAATTCTATTGCTTTCTGATATTTTTTATCAAATTCTACTAAGTCAATAGCTCTCCCAATTATCCCTTTTTCCTTCAAATCTGTGTCTATTATAAGTGGTTTAATCTTATTGAGTGGTAGAAGATTGATCCTTCCTGCTTTCGCGTTTTTAACTAATAGAAGGCATTTTGCTGCGACTTCATCATCTTCTACAACAATATAATCTGTTCTATTTCCAGCAGTTACATTTAAAGCTACAGAGTATTTTGGATGAGTTTTGCATAACTCTCCAACTGTTCCAAATATGCCGTTTATTTTCTTTTCATCTCGTGCTTTAAGAACTAATTTTATTCCCCTATCTCTACTTGCTACTTCCTCCAATATTTTCTTAGTAGTAATTATTTCAGTTTGAATTCTATTAATGTTTAAAGCTGCTTCTCGAAGATTAAGCTCATTCTCATCAATTTCCTTTTCCACAGTTTCGAGTTCTTCTTTTAATTCACTAACTTTTACTTCTAAGTCTCTTGCTAGTTTTTCATCACCAGAAATGTCCTCCAAATACTTGGCTTTTCTACTAAGAAAGGTTGCTAAAATCCCCGCTACTTCAACAACTCTTTTCTCTTTTTCATCAATCTTCGAATTTGTGATGTTCAAATTATTATTGTAAATTGCTAAATGAGATTCATATTCTGCTTTTCGTTTATTCATTTCAGTTGAGTTAGAACGAATTTCTTCCAATTGATCCATTATTTCACTGCTTTTAGAACTCTCAAGGGCTTTTCTCTTAATATCTAATTCTTCTTGGATTTTTAGAAGAGTATCATCTGCTCCATCCAATTGATCTTTGGTAGAAGATGTGTATGTCTCAAGTTCAGAATTTTCCTCAAAAATCTTCTCTAATTGGTTTTCCATTGTGTCTTTTCTAAGTTTTAGAGCATCTAATTCAATTGATATTTGTTTCTTTTGTGCAGTTTCTTCTGAGAGATCTTTAGTTAATTTTTCAATCTCTTTACTTAGTGTATTAAACGATTGAGTTGTGGCAGCCTTTACCTTAGATTTTGCTTCAGTGAGTGAAGTATCAAATGTTTTTATACCGGTTTCCATGTTTTCAATAGTCGTTTCAGCTTGTGTTTGTGCTGCTTTCAAGTTGCTACTACTAGTCTCATTTTCTATTATCCGTTCTTTCATCTCTCTTATACGGGCATGAATGAGTTTTGCTTCAGTATTTTTAATTCGAACCTTTAATTCTTGATACCTAAGAGCATCTTCTTTTTCCTTTTCTAATCGTACAAGATTTTTCATAGATTCTTCTAAACGAACGGTTGCAATTCGCAATTTTGTTCGAGCATCATCCAAGTTCTTCTGGGCTTTATCTCTCTTCTCATCGTAGGCAGCAATACCTGCAATTTCTTCAAACAAGTTCCGAATTTGGAGTGGGGACATACTAGCAAAATTAGCGATTTCACCTTGTCTTATAACATTATATCCATCTATTGAAATGCTACAAATTGCTAAAGTATCAATTATTTCTCCTCGAGTAATTCGGGATCCATTTAGCAAATATTCGCTTCTTCCGTCTTGGTAAACTTTACGACTAATGTGCACTTCATCAGTTGCAATTGGAATTTCTTTTGGTTCTTTTGAATTATCCAAAACCAAAGTAACTTTTGCATGAGGAGCCGTTTTGTGCCCTTCTTTTGTACCAGAAAAAATAACCCCAGCAAGCTTCTCACTTCTAATAGTTTTAGAGCGTAATTGTCCAATCACAAATTGTATTGCATCAGAAATATTAGATTTACCACAACCATTGGGTCCACTAATGACAGTTAGTCCTTTAGTAAGATTGAGAGTAATTTTTCGTCTGCCATAGCTCTTGAAGTTCTCAAGAACTAGACGATTTATGTGTACCAGCGTTTCTTCACCTGCCACCAGTTCCTCTTTGTGGTATTATTAACATCCGACAATAATTCTTTCGGGTATTATTATTAATAATATTTATTCTATTAAAGCTATAATTGTTTCGCAAGTTATAACTTGTTTTAATGTTTTTCGAGACCTTTGTTTGATAGATGATATTAAACCACATCAAAAAGGAGTAGTATCATCTAGATTGTATCTTTATGGTTAATCTATTATCAGATATATCTAAAGTAAAAATGAAAAGGAAAAAAGGAGGATTCCTAGATTAATTTTTCAATTTTATGAGCAAAAGTTCCTAGATTTTTCTTAATGATGCCTAATTGCGCTCTAGCATCTTCACCATAAAATCCAAGCACTAAGCCTTTCTTTAATACAATAATAGTAACATAACCACCAGATATCTCAATATCTAGTTGATTAATACTCTTTTTATCAATTGCTTCGCTGATTTTTTTAGTTGCGCGAACAGCAACTGAAGCACTCGAGAGAATGAATTCATGATTCAAATCCTTGAGTGTATCACCCCATAATTTGGTTCCATCTAATTTCCCAATTAGAAGCCCTTCTAGTTCGGGAATCTCATCACGAAACTCAGTAGCCATGTTTACTAATTTCTCGGACATATTCGTAGCTCCATCCGGTTACGAAATAAAATTTCTACTTAAGATAATAATAATCTTTCTTTTGTATCATTTTTCAGAACAATTCAGCAATTCTTCACGAGTTTTCGAGAAAAGGGGTTGGTAAGAGCTAATTTATTGAGTTGAACAGTTTCTGAAAATCCTCTTCGAAAAGAATGAACTCATTACCAATACATTCTTTTGTTCCAAGTATAATTTGATTGAATTCCACATTATTTTTTAGGTCATCAACCTTTTCTAGTAACCCTCGTACAACTACAGTATCTCCTTTCTTGAAAAAGCCTGTGAGAGCTCCCTCAAAAGAAAGAATTCTGGTTAGGGGTAAATCCGAAATCTCTTGATTATTCGACAGGATTTTCCATTCCTTAATTTCATAGATACTTGGATAGGCATAACCTAAGTCTGAATTTGAAATAACGCATTCAACATCAACTGATTTTACAGGAGTAAATTTTTGTTCTCCATAGTTAAATGGAATTTCTTCAGGAGTTGGACTAAAAATCAGTGATAAATTTGTATTACCATAAACTGACAACCACTTTTTAATTGCCACATATTTTGCAGATAATGAGATAGGTAACCCTGCTTTTCGACCTATACTCTCGGCGTATCTCTTGCTTTTGTCTGAAGACATTGGTTTAATTTCAGGAAACTCATCATAGATTATTGGAAATTTTTCATTAAAATCTTGAGCAAACCTATTCCCATAAATCATGAAGTCAATATCTGATTTTTCTGTCTGACCTTTCCATAAAATTGATCCTGTGATTCCCATGTTTTCAAACGGAATTTTCAGATGCTCATGTAGTAATTCTGCAAGCGTTTTGACTTTTTGCTCTAACTTGTCTAGTTTAGTATTTTCCTGAATGATTTCTTGTAATCTTAGTTCTGGATAATAATAGTGCTTAATCTTTTCGAATGGGACAGCAAGAAAATCAACACCGTACATTATACTATGATACAAATAACTGGGTTCTATTTCCTTCACAAGTTCTAAATTATCCTCATGTCCTTCAAAACTATAACTTTTCAAGATACGTTTATACTGTATCCCGGTCTCTCGAGAGGTCCAATAACTATCTCCAAGATCATATTTTACAATACATAACCTTCTATCTGTAGGATGGTGCCAGGTCAAAACTTGACAAATTCTATCCTTGTCATCCCTAAAATAATCTAGATGCAAAGAGGGTCGTTTAAGAGGAATTCGGGTTGCCAAGTTTCAAGTCACCATTAATTTTTTCAGATATGTAAATATAAGATATTTTACTAGTTAAAAGAAATGTATATGAATTATTTATAATAGTAATTGTTAATATTTAAACTTGAAAACGTATTTTAACAAGTCTTATCTGAGCTAGAGGATGAAGATGTCTAAGAAAAAGCAAAAAGAAGAAGCATCTATGCAATACTTGCAAGGAAAAAAAGCATATGAAGCAAGGAATGCAGAAAAAGCATTTAATGCTTTAGAATTAGCACTTCAATATTTTAGAAATTCAACTGAACACGCAATTTTAGCAGACATTCATAGAATTTTAGCTGAGATTTTTTTTGAAAAAGGAAATATGATTGAATCAAGAAATCATTACAAAAGAGCCCATCTTGCCTTCAAAAATTATGGTCATAAAATAGGCATGGCTGATTGTTATGATAATATTGCCATAAGCTTCATGCTGCAAGATGAATTAAAGTATGCAGAAGAATACCAAATTAACGCTCTTAAGCTAAGAAAAGGAACTCCAGATAAGAAAGGAAGAGCAAGAGGTTTGAAGAATCTAGCAGTTATTATTTACAAAAAAGACGACAATGGAGAAAAAGCAATTAAGATCTTGGATGATGCGATTGAGTTTGCTCAGAAAAGCAAAGAACCACAATTAGTAATTAATATTGCACTTGATCAATCAAAAATCCTCAATAAACTCGGGAAATTTGAGGAAGCAATGAAGGCATATATTATCGCTCGAAGATTCAGCAAAAAATATTCAATTCCACTCTCAGAAGAAAGAGACGAGGAATTTGGTGATTTACTCTTAAATCTCGGATTAAAACGATATGATGAGGGGGATCTTGAAGAAGCACTGAAGTATCTGAAAAATGCTGCTTTTATTTTTAAATCCAAAGACAACCCGCTTTTAGAATCCGTTGAACATACAGTCCAAAAAATTGAACAGCATCTAAAACCGATCTAATAAAATAGCTATTCTTAAGTGGTGGGCAGGACGAGATTCGAACTCGCGACCACTTGATTTTCCGTTAAAAGAGTTCTCCTCATTTAAACCCGAACCAAGAATCATGCCGTGCTAGACTACCTGCCCATATTAACTTATTTTTTGTTTTTCCCTGAAATAAAAAGGATTTCCACAATTTTACGTTTATTTTATCCTTTATCTACGAAAGTTTATTAGTTATTTTTTTATTCTTTTCTGTATATGTCTCTTAAGAGTTGATGTGTACTTATGTCTCAGTTCAATAAAATCGCAGTAGTATCACGTTTACCAAAGGATCGATACACAAAGAGGTGTCAAGAAATTATTGACATTTTAACCGAGAAATATAAACTAGATGTTTATCTCAATGAATCTTTTGCAAATCAAATTGATTATGATAAATCAGTAAAAATAGAACGAATAAAGGATTTTGATTTAATCGTTGCATTAGGAGGGGATGGCACTATTCTTTGGGCTGCTCGGTATTCAAATGAAGTTCCTTTGTTTGGAATTAATGCTGGTCATCTCGGTTTTCTTACAACGGCAACTCTAGAAGACACAGAATTAGGTCTTAACCGTATAATGAAAGGGGATTACATTCTTGAGCATTGTATGCGTCTTAAGGTTACTTTAGATGGAGAAGAACTCCCTACAGCTTTAAATGAAGCCTATGCAACCAACAAACTAAGTGCTCATATTTGCTACCTAAATATTTCTGTAAACAGCTTCAATTTAGGTGACCATTTACTAGATGGGTTAATGGTCTCAACTCCGGTAGGATCCACAGCTTATGCTTTATCTGCGGGAGGTTCCATACTCGAACCCAGAATTAAAGCAATGCAGATTGTCCCAGTAAATAGTGTATCAAGACGAATACGACCATTTGTTGTTCCAGGTGAAGCTAAAATTACTATAACTGTTCCCGAACCATTTGAGGATGATGTAGTAGTTATTAATGATGGACTTTTAGAAGGGAAATTCAAGAAAAACTCAATTTTAGAGATAACTCAAGCACCTAATGAAACAGTTTTCGTGCGCTTTCCGGATTATGGATTTTTCAATCGCTTACAAGATAAACTTGACTTCTAATCAAGAGGATGGGTTGTGTGACTAAAAAGAATAGACCAAAAAACTCCCAATTACCTAGTAACAATAACTATGTACTTGATGCATCAGCAATCTACAACGGAGTTTTAACCCATAATATTTCTGGGGTAAAATATATCCCACAATGCGTATTAGAAGAAGTGAGAGGAATGATGCGAGGTGAAGCACTCATCGAAGAGGCTTTATTATATGAAGAATTGCAGACTATAGTACCAGATGAAGTGATTCTCTTAGAAATCAAAAAACAGGCAAGAGTAACAGGTGACATCCATGAGCTTTCTGATTGCGATCTTGCAGTTCTAGCGGTTGCAAAATCATTACACCTGAAAGAACATGATGTTATAATCTTGAGTGATGATTACGACATACAAAACTTAGCTACTCATATTGGATTGATTTGTAAGGGAATTCATTGGAAAGGCATAACTTCAATTCATGAATATTTTTGGGTTTG
>Ga0114923_10002778_pt1 | contig 11834 bp, 7 predicted proteins | sample SumtaG_FD_89578 | JGI IMG/M metagenome (GOLD analysis project Ga0114923, IMG submission 89578) | Deep subsurface microbial communities from Indian Ocean to uncover new lineages of life (NeLLi) - Sumatra_00157 metaG | ecosystem: Environmental > Aquatic > Marine > Oceanic > Sediment | place: near... | reverse complement strand
TTCTAATAAAAATAATATTTTCAATTTAGGGGTTTTAATTTCTACAATCACAATTATTTTTATTATTCAATGGATAATTATTACTGAGGCAACATCTTTAAATTATACAGACCCGTTTAAATGGTATGAAACTACATTTTATTTAGTAGATAATGGACATATTGATTACTATCATTTAGATTATAATTATCCATCGGGACACAGTTTTTTTAATGCTGGTGTTTTGTTAATTTACCCGGATTATCTTTTCGGTTATTATTATTTTAAATTCATTCCGTTATACTTCATTTCACTTTATGTTATAATTGCGTTCCTGATCGTTAAAAAATTGTTTAAACAGAAATATTTGATAGTATTATCAATGCTGTTTCTACTAACTTCAAGATATTTTTTATCACGAACTTTACTTTATTTAGCGTCTTCATTGGCTTCGGGATTACTTATTATTTCTTTAATAGTCATAATAAATAAATACCCCGATTATGTAATGGGAATTTTTTTAGCAGGCCTTTATCTTATTCATAATTTAACTACTTTTTATTATATGTTTGTTCTTCTAATTTTTTTTCTATACAGGTTAATAATTAGTATAAGAAATCGTGAAATCCTCTTAGATTATATTAAAAGCTTATTATATTCAATTATAGTAGCGTTTATACTTTTAATTCCATATTTACTTAGTATTTATTATATTTATGGTAATACTATTTTTGATTTTTTATACCACTTTTTAGAACGATTTGAAGAAGCTGATTACGCTTATTTATTGCATGATTCAAAAAAATTATATAATAGTGTAATTAAATTAGTTTTTCCTTTAGAATATTTTGAACCAATCATAGATATTAATTTATTAGAATTACTTGATGAATTATTTGAGAGATCAATATATTTATTCTTTATATTCCCGTGTATAGGATTATTTATATATCTCAAGGAAAAAGAAAATGTAAGGGACGAGGAAATTTTAATATTCTTTAAGATTTTTATCATAATAATATTATTTTTCTTTTTCATCCCTCATTTTGTTGATAGCTTTAATTTTTTTATTAAATTCAGAAAAAGAATATTGCAAAGTTTTAATTTGCCAATAATTATTATGGCATTATACACAGTTGAGTGGATTGTAAATAAATCTAAAAAATTCACTAATTTTCTTGCTCGCAAGTCAAAATTCTATAAAAATCTTATAGAACGTAATAAAATTTATTCAAAGTTATTTAAAATTGAATCAACCATAATAATAATAATATTGGCATCAACAAGTTCGAGTTTTATAATTCATCGATATCCAGATTATTACTATTATTATGAAGATGAATTAGTCGAAGTGGTACTTTATTTAAGAAATCATGCTGAGCCAAATTCTAAAATTCTTCGTGAAGATTTCGATTCTGCTGTTATATTTAGAATGCTTTATGATATGAAAATTAAAAAATATAACGTGAATGAGACTTCCTCATATGAGGATCTTAGAACCGAAATTCATGAAAGAGATATAGATTATTTGATTTTCTCTAAAGATTTTTTCGATAATAAAACCATAGAGGACTCTCTATGTGATAGTGCAAGATTTAAAGTATTATTAGAAAATGACGAGTATATTCTATTTAAATATAAAAGATAAAAGTGCCAAATGTTTGAACATAATCAGACTTACCACTAGAATCTATCCTGATAAAGCAGGTCCTGCAGTATATGCTTACGAGTTATCTAGACATGCTTCAAATGAGAATCTTAATTTTTTTAATATTACCTGCCGACCTAAAGGATTAAAAGAAAACAAAAAAAAAATAAATCCAAATTTTAGTATATATTACTTGCCTTTATCTGCTCCTCGCTGGGACTCTAAATTATATGAACATTTGCTGTTTTTAATAAAATTTGGTATATATTCCATTAAACATATTGTAAATATACATAAAAAACATAGAATTGATTTGATTCATTGTGACAATCCGGCTATAACGGGTTTAATTGCTGTAATAATTAATCGAATATTTAAAATACCTTTTATTTATACTCACCATGGTCTTGATTCACACTTTAAATTTAATTTTTTAATTGAATTGAAATTGATATATCGCTTTTCAATTTACCATATTATTGTAAGTAGAAAGATGATAAGGTTTTTTGAAAAAAACAAATTAGATACAAAGAAATTAATATGGGTTCCGGTTGGAATTGATTTCGAAAAATTTTTTCACGTTGAAAATTTAGATGAAAGAAAAAAAATAATCAATGAACTTAATCTTAAACATATAATTGATGTTGATGATTTTATCATACTTTATGTTGGGTATATGGATCTTAAACAAAAAGTCCTTGGGATGATAGATTTTTTAAATGGATTTAGGGACTTCTTAAAAAATATAGGCGAGATTCAAAAAAAAAAGATTAAATTGTTATATATTGGGACAGGTAAATATAGAAGTTTATTGGAAAATGAAATATATAAGCTTAAATTAAACAGTAATGCCTATTTATTGGGTACTACCTCAGAAATAGAAAAGTTTTATGCTATTTCAAATTTTAGTGCTTTAACATCCTATATGGAAGGATTTCCTATAGTTTTATTAGAGGCAATTGCTTCAAAAGTTCCATGTATCTGTACAGATGTAGGAGAAGTTCAAGAAATTGTAGATGAAAATTCCATTGTACATTGTGGCAAAAGAGAAGAAATCACAGCTAAGCTAATAACTTTCTATGAAAATCCAGATTTATGTAAGGATGTAAGTGACGCTTCATTTAATAAGATTAAAAAATTTGAATGGAATATTATAGCTAGACAAATCAAACAAATATATATAAAAGCAACTTTAAAATCAAGGTTAAAATAAAAAAAATATGTTAAGGAATAAATCAATACTGATCACAGGCGCAGCTGGCTTTATTGGTAGTCATCTTTTTGAAACTTTAATACAAGAAGATAATTACATTATTGCAATAGATAATTTTAATGATTATTATTCAGGAAAAAAGGAACGATTTGAAGAAATCATTAAAAATTATGATGTCTCAAAAGATTATGCTTTATTAAAAGGAAATCTTCTAGAACCTTCAATATATAACCAAATAAATTGCGATGTAGATATCATATTCCATCTTGCTGCTCAAGCTGGCGTAAGATATTCAATTGACCACGCAGCAGAAGTAACGAATAATAATATTGTAAGCACTGTAAATATTTTTGAATATGGTTTTAGGAACAATGTAAATAAAGTTATTTATGCATCATCGTCATCTGTTTATGGAAATCCACTTTATACTCCTGTTGACGAAGATCATCCTAAAAATCCTATATCTCCATATGCCGCCTCAAAATTAGCAGGAGAAATTTATGCGGATTTATATTTTAGGGAATATGGCTTACTTATTTCATCTCTTAGATTTTATACTGTTTATGGACCAAGGGGAAGACCGGATATGGCAATAAAAAAGTTTTTTAAATTAATACTTCAAGATAAAGAAATTACTATTTATGGTGATGGAGAACAACTGAGAGATTTCACATACGTTTCGGATATTGTTAATGGATTAATTTTAGCGGCTGAAAAAGACGAAGCTAATGGTAATGTATTTAATTTGGGTTGTTCAAATCCCATAAAAGTGAATGAATTAGTGAATAAAATGTATTTTGTTGCGGGAAAATCTAAAAAAATAAGATATATAGAAAAACAGCAAGGAGATGTTGATGTTACTTATTCAAATACCGAAAAAGCAAAAAAAATGTTAAATTTTCATCCGAAAATAGAAATTGATGAGGGATTAAGAAAAACTTTCGACTGGCAGAGGAAAATAAGGATTTAAAAATTCATTATTTTACAACATTAATCTTTCAATAAATCTAAATTAAATGGACGAAATTTAGATGATTTATAAAAAGTATTATTTAATTTTTGATATTCAAAGTCAGTATCAATATCTAGCCAAACTGTATTAGGAAAATCAAAATAAGCAACTTTTAAATTTGAGTTAATTGCCGATAATACTATATCAGATACTCCAAATTTCTCTTTTTCGTTTTCAATTTTCTGGGATATTTTTCGAATTGTTGTAGATTTCATCATAAATACACCCATATCAAGTCTATTATAGTCTGAGATTTTTTTTCCTATCATGTTTATATTTAAATTATTACCATAAATCTTGGTACAATCATCTAAGTCGTAAATTCCATCAATTTTCATTGGATCTGTTGCTAGGATAATATCTTCATCAGAATAATTACTTATTAATTGAATGTATATATTATCGGAAAATACTTGGTCTGCCATAGATAATATATAATTTTTAGATTTAACTTCATTTATCCCTAAAAAAAGGCTATATCCATTTTCTCTTTCAGGATATAAATTTTTTATAAAATTTAGTTCTGGGGGATTGATAGCTAATTTTTCAACAAATTTATCAAATGAATTCGAAACCTGAGAGATATCAGCTTCGTCATCAACCACGATATTAATTTTATAAATACCTGCTTGCTGCATTGCAATAATTATATAATTCAAAATATTACTTCGTTCTAAAGGAAGCATATACTTTTTATATGTACTATTACTAAAATTAAATCTACTACAGTAACCAGCAGCAAGTATAATGCTTTCTAAAATAATCACCAGTCAAAATTTTATTTATTTAAAAAATTATAGATGTTTCTTTAAGTTTTCGAGCATACAAATCTTAAATTGTGTTAAAATAAAGGATTTATATTTCTTCGAATTTTATCTTACTTACTAAAAACGTTAAAATTATTAATAATCTATGGAATTTGTAGGGAATTACGGTTAATGAAAAATAAAAAAGTTATTGTGATAAACGGATTTCAGAGGGGTGGCACTAATATTGTCTATAACATTTTTCAATCTCATCCTATGGTCTGTTCACCTTATGATCTTGAGACTGGTCAGATTATTTCTCAAAATTATAGAATCCCAAATCATAAAAAAATTGGATATGTTATTAAACGGCTCAAATTACGATTATATAGCTTATTAAACAAAAAAATAGTTTTAAATTCGTTTTTAGTAAAAATTTTTGGAATAATAATAGATGAGTTATTCTATAAATACAAATTAAAAAATTATGATTCCCAATATAATCGATTTAAATATGAACATGTGCCATATAGTTTAGATGAGATAAAAAATAGTGTATTATGTTTAAAATCAGTACATAATGAAATTAGTCTTACCAATTTTCTTTCTCGGATTTATAACGATATCTTTTTTATCAGCTTGCTTAGAAATGGCTATGCCTTATGCGAAGGCTGGATTAGAAGAGGGAAGAGTGCTCAAGTCGCAGGTATTAGATATAAAACATACTGCGAAATGTTTATAAAAGATATTAAAAAGACTAAAAATTATAAAATCGTAAAATTTGAAGATATTATAAAAGATCCTTTTGGTCAAGCATCAGAATTGTACAAATTCACAAAACTAAACCCACCACATCTTAAAAAACTGAGATTTAAATCAAAAAAAATCCTAATGAAAGATGGAAAACATGAAGTTAAATATGGAAAGGAAGATACAAAATATTGGCTTGATAATGCGACTTTAAATGATTTGTTTGATCAGAATATTAATCAAATTCAAATAAATAATCTTTCAGAATCAGATAAAAAAAGTTTTGAAAAAGAAGCCAAATCTATTCTTGACCATTTTCACTATACAGATTAGAAATGACGAAAAATATAATGAATAATAGAATCTAAATAACCGTAGGTCTCTAAAATGAACATAGCCTTAATAACCAACAACTTTCTACCTAAGATGGGAGGAATTACAAATGTTATGGTAAATATAACCAAGAATCTAAGGGAGAAAGGAGAAAAAATATATGTTTTCAATAAATCAATGCAAGATGAAAATCGGTTATATTTTAATGTTTTAAGTAATGCTACCTCTTTTTCAGGAATCTTATCTCATAATATTAAGTTTTTCTATTTTCAATTTTTTCTTATCTTTAAAATTCTCTTTTCTATAAAAAAAATTAGCTTAAGAGAGAGAATTAAACTTATAACATTTTACTGTTTTTATCCAAAATTTATTGTAAGGCGTATAATTTCTATAAAGAATTTAGTAAAATATCTTAAAAAAAATGAAATTGATATAATTCTAAGTGGATCTGCTAATATACCTCTATTTTATAGCTATATTTTATCAAAATGGTTTAAGATTCCTATGCTTACAATTGCTCATGGAGATGATTTTATTGTTCAGAATCCGTTAAAGATCAAAACTCATATTCTAAATAATATTCAAGGAATTGTTGTTACAAATAGAATTATGAAAAAACTAATGCTAAAAGTGCATCAAGTTAATTCAGATAAGATAAATATAATACATTTAGGTGTAGATATCAATAGCAGTAAAGTAGAAGAATCTGTTTCAGAATTACGTAATAAATTTGGAATAAAAAATAATGACTTTATTATATTAACAGTAAGCAGGTTTTATCCAAGAAAGGGTTTTGACACTGTTGTAAGGGCGATAAAATTAATAATTGATAATAAACCTGAAATTCCAATTAAATATTTTATCATTGGAGATGGAGAAGAAAGGGAGAATATTGAATATTTAATAAAACAACTAAATCTCGAAAATAATGTAATTTTATTAGGTGCTGTTGACGATATTACAAAAAATCAATATTATACATTATCTGATGTTTTTGTTTTAGTTCCTGAAGTTAAAAAAAATTCAATTGAAGGGTTTGGAATTGTCTATATCGAAGCAAATTTTTTTAAGTTGCCAGTAATAGGCTCTCGGACGGGTGGAGTGAAAATAGCCATTGAAGATGGAAAATCGGGTTTTCTTATTAATCCTAAAGATATAAATGATCTCAAAGAAAAAATTATGATGTTTTATAATGATGATAGATTACGTCAGGATATAGGAGAATACGGACATAAACGCGTAATTAAAGACTTTAATTGGAAGATTAATGCTTTACTTTATCTTAATATTTTTGAAAGGATATTAAATACCAATTAAGAGAAAAAATAATTAATTTAATTAAAATCGTTACCGAATAAATCCATAAAAGTCTTCAGTTTTTCCGTCCATTATATCAAGCATATTTTTAATTCTAATAATATAATTGTGTTTTTCCCTTACTAATCTTTCAGCATTTCTTTTAATTTCTTCACGTAAGGATTTATTGTTAATGTATTTTTCCAAAAGAAATCTTAAATCTTCTTTATTTGAATACCAAAGGAGATGCTTCTCATTCTCTGCCAATCTTTCTAAACCCTTAAAGTAATTTGTAATAAAGCAGCAACCGCCCCCCATTGCGATATAAGGACGATTAGAAGCATATAATTCTAAATCTTTAAAATAAGGTGTTCCACCAAAAATAATTTTACACATAGAGTTATATTCTGGAAGATTATTGTATAAATTCTTAAAAATCTTTACATTAAAATTTTTTCTTATAAAATTCAAGTTTTCTGTTCTTTCTTTATAATAAGGATGTGTTGAGCTTAATTGCCCCGAAAATCCAACGTCATATTTCTCTTTTATAAACTTATTTCTATGTATTATTTCTGGCATAATTGCTACAGGCATATAATAAATTCTTTCTAAATTATAAGTTTTCTTATATAATGGAATTTCTCCTTTACTTGTAATGAACATATAATCAATAATATTTTTAAAATCAAATTTAGAAGGGATAATAATATCCCATAACCAAAATACAACCTTAATTTTGGAATATTTAAAAAAATCGGCATACCGCTTTAAAAAAGGAATCCCATCTTTACCACCAATCCATAAAATATCTGGTTTATAATAATTAATCCACTTAAATATGTAATTGTAAGAATGATCTCTACTGTCTATAATTTGAACTCTATACCCTAATTTTTCAAATGCCCTCGCTTGACTATCCCACCTTGCATTATTTAAAAATGTATATCGAAGAGAATAATTCCCCAATAAGAGAATTTTGGGTCCTTTTTTAGTTAAGGGAAAATTATAATTATTTTTTAAACAAGTTTGAATCAATTTAAAGGATGTATTTAAGTTAATCCATTTAAATTCAACATTATTCTCATCTAAAATTCTCGTAAAAATGCCCTTATCAAATAATTGAGAAGTAAATTTTGAATAATAATTTTTTTTTTCAGGAATTATTACCAAAACGTTAGCCTTGGGTTTTAATACTCTTCTTACTTCTTTAATAATATGTTCATTCTTTGAATAATTATTATATTCAAAGAAATCTGCAATTATTGCCCCGTCAAAATGGTTTTCACTGAATTTATTAAGATTGCTGATATTATCGAATATTTGAATTTTTTTAACTTTAATAGATGTTTGATTGAGATGTTTTTTAATAGATTTAGAGTTATAACCTAAAATAAAAATATTAGCATAGTTAGCAAAAATATCTTTATATTGTTTCAATATAATAATTATATCATTAAGTTTTTTTCTTTCCAGAGGTATATTGTTAATACTTATAATTTTTTCTTTAAAAGCATTAATGGTTATTGAACCATCTATCTCTTCATCAAGTTTATTTATATATTTTATATAAAAATCATTTTTAATCAAGGAATTTCTTAATTTCTCAAAATTATTTTTATTTTTTTCTAAATTGAAATGCATTTTAAGAATTCCACCGGGGATTAATAGTTTCTTCCAAGATCTTATTAAAGAGTTTAAATTTTTATGAAAATATCTAAAGAAATGCTTAATATAAATCATTTGACATGATTCATCTTTAAAGGGCATATTTTTTAAATTGACACAGCAAAAAGGACTATTTGTAATATAATTATCCAAATTAATGAAGGGTAGATAATTTCTTTTTTTCGTAAACCCAATACGAATAATCCAAAAATGATTTAAAGATTTAATATTAGCTCGCTTTTTAATACGAAAATAGATTCGAAATATAATCTTAAAATTATTTAATATACGTAAAATTGAGGAAATTAAAGAATTATATAACTGCCATCTATGAGATACTCTTAGAAAGCTATTACTAACATTTAAGGAATATTTGAAGCCGAAAGAATCTTTTAATTCTTTAATTTTCTTGTATGATGGCATTAAAACGGATTATTTTTATTTAGAAGTAATTAGTTCGAAAGATACATCTAATTGTATTAAATTTTATTATTTATTTTCTTTCCCTAATAACTATTAAAATGAAAAGAAATAAAAATTAGTATTCAAATAAAATTATTTAGGTTCATATAGAAAATTCCTTAAGTTTTAGATAATTAGATAAAAAATAAAAGTAGAAAAAAATAAAAATCATAGATAGAAAAGAAATTTAGAAGAGTATGTTGAAAGTAGCAATAAAATTTAATTACTTATTAGATTTTATCTCAAAAAAAATAGGAATGAATATTCGACACCTTTTTTCATGGGCATTGTCGAAGTTATACCCCAATAAAGTTTATCAAAATTTAATTGTTTTCGGTAGCACTAATGGTAATGCTTTTTCTGGTAATAGTAGAGACCTCTTTCTCTATCTTACTGAAAATTCCAATTTCCACTGTGTTTGGTTTACCTCGTCAGAAACGATACATAAAGATCTCAAAAAACGCAATTATCATGTTGTTTCTAACAAAAAACTATTTGAACCAGTGAAAGTTCTTAAAGCAGCAAAATATATTTTTATCACTCATGGGTTTGGTGATATATTATTAATTGACTTTTCACCAGAAACAGAACTAATTCATCTCGATCATGGTAGTGCTTTGAAATTAATTGGTAGGGGTTTAAGAGATTCTTATTTAAATTTTTTCCAGAAAAAAGTAAATGAATTTCTAAATAAAAGTATCAGTTATCTAACTGTTACTTCAGAAGAGACTAAACGAACAAAAAGATTTAGCTATAATTTACCCCCAGATAGAGTTTTAGTTACAGGTTATCCGCGAAATGAAATCCTTATTAATTATACAAAAGTAACGGAAGATAAAATTAAAGAAAATTTGAATTTAAAAAATAATCACGAAATAATTTTATATGCACCGACTTTTCGAGAATATAAACAAATAAGTCCATTAAATCAGAAATTTCTACAAAATTTAGATGACTTTCTAACAAAAGAAAACAAATTTTTATTATATAAACCCCATCCCTTTGAAGACAAAATCGATCTTAGTTCTTATCAGAAGATTATGGCTATTGATCCTAATGTAGATATTAGTGATTTATTAATAATTGCTGATGTGTTAATTACAGATTATTCTGGTGTATTTTACGATTATTTACTCACATTGAAACCCATCATATTTTATTCTTATGATTTAAACCGTTATATCAAGGGAAGAGATTTTTTTTATAATTATGAAACTTTTGTTCCAGGTCCAATAGTTCGAACGGGAGAAGATTTAATTGAAAAATTAAAATCAATAAAACAATGGGACGCAGATTACTTAGATATTAGGCGTAAGGCGCGAGATAAATTTAATAAATATCATGATGGTAAAGCTATTGAGAGAATTGTGGAATTCTTTGACTTAAAACCAAAAGAAGAAATAATTCCACATGTTAAGTTGAAATTTCCTCCAAGACTTACACTAGAAAAGCCAATTGGACTAATAAATAAAATTTTCAACAATGTTTTAGAATATATTTCAAATAAGATAGGTATGAACTTAAAGCATATATTTTCATTTTTACTATCAAAACTATATAGTGATAATATTAATGAATATCTATTAGTTTTTGGTAGCACCAATGGGCAAGCATTTGCTGGAAATAGTAAAGTATTATTCGAATATCTTAGTAAAAATTCATCTTATCAATGTGTCTGGATAACGGCTTCTGAAAAAGTTTATAATGATTTGAAACAACAAAACTATCAAGTCATATTAAACAAAAACTTAATTTTAACTATAAAGATATTAAAAGCAGCAAAATATATTTTTATCACTCATGGATTCGGCGATATATTTTATATTGATTTTTCTCCAGAAACCAAATTAATTCATTTAGGCCATGGTATTTCATTTAAGAAAGGAGGTCTTGATTTAACGGAGACATTTATGCCGTTTACTGAAAAAGTGATGAATCAAAAACTAGTTGAAAGTATGAGCTTGTTGATTGATTCTTCAGAAGAGACAAAACGACATAAAATGACTCGATTTGGCCTGGAATCGAACAGAGTAGCGGTTACAGGTTATCCTAGGAATGATATTTTAGCAAATCATACTAAAAAATTAGAAGCTGATATCAAACAGAGATTAAGTATCGATAATTATTACGAGGTTATTGTTTATGCTCCCACATTTAGAGATTACGAATATGAACCTCCTCTGAATAAGAAATTTCTTAAAAAATTAGATGATTATTTGATAAAAGAAAATAAAATATTAATTTATAAACCCCATCCATTTACAGAAGATATTGACCTAAGACAATATAAGAATATAATTTCTGTAAAAAGAAATGTAGATATAAATGATTTATTAATTATTGCTGATATTTTGATAACTGATTATTCAAGTGTATTTTATGATTATCTATTGACAATGCGCCCAATAATATTTTTTGCTGATGATTTAGAAAGATATACCGAAGTTAGAGATTTCTATTATGACTATGAAACCTTTATACCTGGCCCGTTAGTTAAAACTGGAGATGAACTAATAAAAAAATTGAAAACATTTAAAGAATGGAATCTCGAATATGAAGATAAGAGAAAGTTAGTGCGAGATAAATTTAATAAGTATTCAGATGGTAGAGCAACCGAAAGAATTATTGAACTTTTAAATTTAAGCGTTAATTAAATTTTTTTCTCTTCTTATTATGTAAATAATAAAAAATCTTTTTCCATTTTATTATCGCTTTTTCAATATTCATTTC
>Ga0114923_10002776_pt1 | contig 11837 bp, 17 predicted proteins | sample SumtaG_FD_89578 | JGI IMG/M metagenome (GOLD analysis project Ga0114923, IMG submission 89578) | Deep subsurface microbial communities from Indian Ocean to uncover new lineages of life (NeLLi) - Sumatra_00157 metaG | ecosystem: Environmental > Aquatic > Marine > Oceanic > Sediment | place: near... | reverse complement strand
TTTTTCCTCCACTTGCTCCTTACTAAAAAAAGTATAGTATTCCTTGAGTAAGCTGTAATTATCTTTCCCGACTTTGTAAATCGGTAAACGCCCGTCAATAAATAATTGTTTTTTTGGCCAAATATAATCCAGGTAACCGCCCCAGTCATAAGCGTTAAATATCCTTAAATCTGCGTATTTAGCATCACTTTTCATAAATTCAACTGCCACACAAGGATAGCGATCGCAAAATTTTGGATTAACAAATGGATCAGAGGTAAAATTCGTCTGCAAATTAACAATTAAAATGCTAAGAATTATAGCTAAAATTACATAAATTTTAACAAATAAATTATTTTTAATAAGCGCTTTCACGCTCACCGGACAAGCACTAAAATGAGCATTAACTGCTTGCGCTAATAGCGGGAAGGAAACAACCACAAATAAGGGGAAATGCCGCCTGGATTTCATGGCCAAGACAAAAAAGAACCAGGACAAAGCGTAATGCCAGATGCTTATTTTAAATTGCTTGCCAAAACCGCTTGGCGGTATAAGCATTAACACCAGCATGGCGGTGGCCAGAGCGGCATAAAATAGCTGATAAATAATAATAGGGTAATACCAGGCCGGCAGCCATTCCATTATATGAGTAAAATAAAAAGTGTCTGAATAATTCCCTCCTAAAAAAGTATAAAGCTTGATGCCATAGGGCGTAAACAAGGTAGCAACGATTGTGAGGAAAAAAATAAGAATCATTGTTATTAAATCTTGTTTTGTTATTTTTTTGTCAAAGGAAAATTTCTTAAATACTGTCCATTGTGAAATATATGGGCCAATAATCCTATAAGCGCCCCACATAAGCATAACCGCGAAACCTACTAGGTATCCACCATGAATATTGGCCCACCATAAAAACAGCAAGGGCAGCCAAAATAAATATTTTAAATTATTCGTTTTACTTGCCCGACTGAGCAAAATAATAAGAATAAGTAAATTAAGCAGGGTATATTCCTGCAAACGCACCCCCAGGCTGGGAGCGGATGCCATCATACCAAGTAAAAGCAGGATAAATACTAAAATATTAGCCTTGTTCTCCAAAAAATATTTGCGCGTATAACGATAAAGTAATATAAAAATTGCGATCGCGGTCAAAGCGAAAAACAAGCTTAAACCAATATAAGTAGAGTAATTAAAAAATAAATAAGAAATTACATTTAATAACCATTCATGATCAACCCATGATTTCCCGGAAATTAAATATAGATAATTTTCGGTTTCAGGGACTGACCTGTTCTCCAATATCTCGTTCCCAACCCGCAAATGCCAGCCCAAATCCGGGTCTAAATATGAAAAAGAATTTTTTATTAATATTGAGGCAAGTAATACAAAAAATAAAAATATTAATACCTGCCGATAAGTAAATTTGGACATAATAATTAAGAAATAAATATTATTCTGCAGTCTAATAATAACACATCAGCCTGAATTAATTAAATTAAATCTTTTTTGTTAAGCTGGGTTTTAAAACTCAGCTTAACAAAAAACAACCTAAAATTTTCATTTAAATTGTTATTTACTGGTAAATTTGTTATAATATAGAAAATGTTAATAAATGAAAATTTATTATTTAACAAATAATTTTAATGCATGCATTATTTATGTATGCATAAAAGAAGAAAGGGGGTGAATTATGAACAAAATGTTTACAAAATTCATCGTTTCTAGTTTTATTTTTGTGCTCGCCTTTAGTTTTTGCGTGGTTCCCGCCATGGCTCAACCGGAGCTAGGACTCAACTATGCTACCAACCTGGGGCTGGCTACCCAAAATGGCGATGTTCGCGACACTGCGGTTGACATCGTTAAGTATTTGATGACTTTTCTCGGTATTATTGCTACAGTAATTATTCTCTTGGGTGGTTTTAAATGGATGACAGCCGGCGGCAACGAAGACAAAGTAGCTGAAGCCAAAAAACTTCTGGCAGCCGGTATGATCGGTCTGATAATAATCTTAGCGGCTTTTGCTATCGTTACTTTTGTGGTACAAATCACAAACAATGCAATATCAGGGCAGTTTTAACTATAAGTGAGCCTCTTAACTTAAGGGGCTCACTGCCGAGAACATAATAATTTATGTTTTCAGCAGTTAACATTATTTTTATAAAAATGCTTTATTATTTGCTTTCCATTTTTGGAAAGCAGTTAACATAAAATCCAAGCACCTTTTTGCATCTTCAACAAAAACCACGAAGTGTTTTTAAATGGTGCTGGATAAAAATTTTAATAATTCTAAACAATAAAAATTATGAAAAAATTGTTTCGTTTCACAGTCATGTTCACAGTAATTTTTATGGCTGTTGCGGCGTTTGCCCTGCCAGCCATGGCCCAGCCTGATCTAGGCTTGAACTATGCCACCAATCTGGGACTGGCTTCCCAAAACGGCGATGTTCGCGACACTGCGGTTGACATCGTTAAGTACTTAATGACTTTTCTGGGAATCATCGCGGTAGTAATCATCCTCATCGGCGGCTTCCGCTGGATGACGGCTGGTGGTAATGAAGACAGAATTGCCAGTGCTAAGAAAACTATCATAGCTGGCGCAATCGGTTTAATAGTGATTTTGGCCGCTTTCGCGATTGTTACTTTTGTTATCCAAATCACCACTAACGCTATCAACGGCAATTTCTAAGCACTCTTCCTATACAAACGGATAATTCTCAAACAGAGCTCTGTTTGACTCTGTGTTTGCTGTGTGTCTAGATGATGCTAAGGAGGTTAAAATTCTAAGTAGATTTAACTATGAAATTTCTTAAATCCCACAATTTAATGATTAAATTCGGGGCAATAATCCTATTGCTTGGATTATTACTGGCGCCAAGCGCGCAAGCGATTGACTTAGGCGTTGGCTACGCTGAGAATATTGGCCTGGCCTCGGCCGGCGACGAAGATATCCGTGATACCGCGGTTAGCATCATTCAATATTTGCTTACCTTCTTGGGTATTATCGCGGTAATTATGATTCTTTATGGCGGTTTTATGTGGATGACAGCCGGCGGCAACGAGGATCGGGTGGCAAAAGCCAAAAAAATCATAACTTCCGGGGCGATTGGCTTGATAATAATCATTTCCGCGTTCGCGATTGTAGTATTTGTTATGGAAGCAGCTGAAAATGCAATTAATGGTGGATTCTAATATATGAGCCGGCTAACATTCTAGTTGGCCGGCTAAATATTGGAGTGTAAAAAATATGTATTTTAATATCAAAACAAAAATGTTTCAATTTAATAAAGTTATTTGCGCAGTAGCCGTATTGGCTATTTTTATTTTTTTACCTTTTACTACTAATGCCACTTCAGCTATTGATAACGCCAAGGCTGGACTTAATAAATCTGGCAGCATCGGTTTTGACGGCTCTGAGAGCGGCTCTGGACCCAGTACTGTTGCTAGCAACTTACCAACCGCAATCGGCCAGATCGTGGGCGCGGTTCTCGCCTTTATTGGCGTACTCTTCTTAGGCCTTATGATATACGGTGGATTCACTTGGATGACAGCGCGGGGCAATGATCAGAACGTGGAAAAGGCCAAGGATCTAATCCAGGCGGCAATAATCGGCCTGGTAATAATCCTCGCCGCCTATGCTATTACCAGCTATATTGGCGACGCGTTAATCAGTACTGGTGATTAATCCAGCAGCACACAAATGGTGCGGGATAAATAAATCGCATGCTTAAACTAAAATATTTATTAATTATTATCTCTATTGTTTTTATATCCGATTTAGCTTTCATGGCTAACGATTTGCAGGCTGGAACTTCACTTGAAGAAAGTTTTAAAACAAGTTTAAATACTACTGCTCAGCAAACCGGCCATGCCCGGGCAGACGGAAGCGCAGCATATTTCGGTTCTAAAGACCCGGTTCAAATTGTTGGCGCAGTTATTAAAATTTTATTATCTTTTCTGGGTGTAATATTTCTTGTTCTTTTAATCTACGGCGGCTATCTCTGGATGACTGCCCGGGGCGAGGAAGCACTAGCCAAAAAAGCTAAGGATATTATTAAAAATGCAATAATCGGCCTGGTGATAGTATTGGCCGCTTATGCGATAACAAATTTTGTGATGGAAAATATATGGGTAGCCACATAATTTATGAATAAAACTATTTTACAATCCATTTTATTAATATTTATTATTAGCTTGTTTGTGTTTTTACCTGCCACTCAAATGGTAATTGCCGGTACACCTAACCTATTAGACGCCTGGGATATGTCAGATGAGGCGGCAAAAAGCGCAGGATATGACCCTAATCAAAATAATATTAATTCTATAATTGCGATTATAATCCGAAGCTTACTGTCACTCCTCGGTGTAATATTTCTAGGCCTTTTAATCTACGGCGGCTATCTCTGGATGACAGACCGTGGCAATGAAGAACAGGTCAAACGAGCCAGGGGTTTAATTTCGGCCGCAATTATCGGCCTGATTATAGTTCTCTCTGCCTATGCCATCAGTATCTTTGTTTTAGATAATTTAGCTTCGCAGACTTTAATAGAAACGTCAGGCGAAGAAAGTGAAAATGTACAATAATATTTTAAATATAAAATAAAAATAAAATATGACGAAAAGAATAAAACATGTATTAATCCTGGCCTGTTTGGTAATAATATTATTACTACCCTATTTGGTCTTTGCCTCTGACACTGCACCATTAAAAGCCCTACATGATATTAGAGAAGATTCAGGCTATGCTCCAGCAGATAAATATACCATATCGGAAATGATCGGAACTATTGTCGGTGCGTTTTTAGGTTTACTTAGTGTGATATTTATTTCTTTGATGCTTTATGCCGGATACAACTGGATGACTGCAGGTGGGGATGAAGCCAAGCTTACACAAGCTAAAAATACCATCAAAAGAGCAATAATTGGCTTGGTTATTACCGTAGGCTCTTATGCAATATGGACTTTTATCTTTAATGAAATTATCTACAGTAATTAATTATAAATAATAAACCGATAAATGAAAAGTTATTTAACCAATGATTATTTTAAGACAACAGCAATTTGTTTTGTTACACTTTTCTTTTTGTTGTCCATTCCCTTTAGCGTATATGCAGGGTTAATTACTACCGATGCGCAAGACGACATGGTCAGCCATGAGCTTGTTTTTACGGAAAAGGCAGGTTTTAATCTAGGTATTGGCCTAGGCGAGCTGGCAAATTATATTATATCAGCCTTTCTTGGTTTGCTGGCAATAATATTTATTATACTAATAATTATCGGCGGATACGGCTGGATGATGGCTGGCGGGGACGAAGGCAAAGTAACCACTGCAAAAGAAAGAATCAGACAAGCGATTATTGGCCTTATAATTACTGTAAGCGCCTACGCGATTACTTACTTTGTCTTTAACGCACTTCCCTGGGGTGGATAATAATAAAACAATTGTTTAAAATAAAGCAGGCGTGGTTTAAAGCTTTCACTTAAACCACGCCTTTTACTATTGAACTTTTTTTATTTCCTGTTTCTTACTGGCCCTATGTGGCCAGTGGACCCTATTCTTGGTTTTCGCTTGCTCCCCGTTTTAGACGGAGTGCGGGCCAAACGATCTGCCTGAGACCAACTTCTTGCCGACTCTTTATCCCCAAAAATACTAAAAGTTTTTCGGGAATATTCAGAGCTAATTACTTTATTATTAGGCCCTTTTTTAATTATAGTGCTCGACAATGAACATCCCAGAAAAAATACACTTACCGATAAAACGATGATTGCTACAATTATTCTTTTCATTTTCAAAGACCTCCCTTTATTTTTTTGATTTTTATTTTTATTATAAATTTATGATTGTTATATTGTACCATATATAAATAAATCTGTCAAGGGCAATAAAATAATAAACTAATAAAACAAGCTTGACAGTCCAGGTTGACCTGGACTTAAATGTATGATATTATATAAATAGAGCAGAAAATCCCTAAGTGCTTGTATCATGCACTGGGATTTTTTTTATTCGCATTAAATACAGACATTAGCTAACATAAAGCAAAATTAAGTAATCAATGGAAGATTTAAAGAAAAAAGAATTTCGCAATATGAAGCGTAAAACCGCTAAAAGGCTAATTTTAGCTATTATTATAGTATTTATATTTGATTTTTTCCTGTTCCCGGCACCAATTTTAGCCAGCGCCAGTGATGATTTAGCTAATACCACGGAAATACCTATTATTGAGGAAGTATTACCGATAATTAACAATATCCTACCAGATAGCGAAGACCTAGAAGTAAGCTATGAAACGTACCGAACTATAAGCGCCTATAATTCAGAAATTGGCCAATGCGACTCTAGTCCCTGCATAACGGCTAGCGGCTTTAATTTGTGTGAAAATGCCAAAGAAGACTCAGTAGCGGCAAATTGGTTGCCTTTTGGGGCCAGAATACGCATTCCAGAGCTGTTTGGCGACCGCGTATTTATAGTCCGAGATCGAATGAATGAAAAATATTCAAATCGTTTAGATATTTGGATGCTAGAAAAGGCTGACGCCAAAAAATTTGGTGTGCGTGTAGCTTTAATTGAGATTCTGGATCACTAATAAACAGAACATGTAAGTCTTTGTACTAATATTAGGACATAATAAAGAGGCCAAAACGGCCTTTTTAAAATTATTTTAAGTTCTTGTAGGAACAAAAAATAAATGGTATTATAAATTTGAAATTTAGGCCTGGTCGCCCCGCCTACGCCAAGGCTACGGCGGGCAAGCAAGAGGTTAAGGCCACGTAGCCAAGCGGTAAGGCGGCAGTCTGCAAAACTGTTATTCGTGGGTTCGATTCCCGCCGTGGCCTCAATATATGACCAATCAAGGGTTTCCGCGACTTTTACCCGTCCGAAGCCCGAAAGGGCGTAGGCGGGCCCGTCCAGGCCTCAAAACAAGCTCGGCAATTGCCGGGCTTTTAGTACACGTTTTTGTGGACTTTAATCCACAGAAACTGTGGATAAATAGCGTAAAATGTGGATAAAATATTGACTTAAGTCTATATAAATGTGTACTTTAATAAATAATATAAAAATTCAATTTATTACCTAAATTTTTTGCTTAACCTTAGCATAACATTTTAAACACTTTATCGTTGACTAAAAGATTATTATATGTTATACTAAGATTAAGTAAATAATATTTTGTACATAAACATAAAAAGGTTTTTACTAATCCTTGCGACCAGTCTCGACATGGTCAACAAAACAAAAATAAAAAAAAGGTAAATCTTGATTAATTTCTTTCTTGAGTTTTACCACGCGATTGGTAATTACCGGTTTATATAAGTCGGGATATAAATCATATAACCCTGAGAATGGGATTTTCTTGTCTTATCATTAGTATGAGCTTGATACAAGTTCTTAGGGATGAGGGTCAGTTTCTAGGCTCATAAATTCACTTTATGAAGGGGCCTGTCTGGCCCTCTTTTTGATGTTGTTTTTGCAGGCGCGAAAAGCCCCGCCAAGGCGGGGCACACCCGCCCGACTTCCCGATAAATATCGGGAGGCGCGGTACGAATTTTGCTTGCTAAACTATAAATTTTACTATATAATTAGGATGTAATAAATTCATTTAAATATGTCTGACAACAACAAAACAGCCAATACAAATCTTGATTCAACAACAATCAATGAAATAAAGCAAGGTCTGCTTAAGCGCAAAAAACAAATTAACAAAGATTTGGCTGATATTTCCGATGCTAGTGGGAATGGCGATAGTAAAAAAGTCAAATTCCCGGATTTCGGAGACAAAACAGATGAAAACGCGCAAGAGATCGGTGAATATTCTACTAATCTAGCTACTGAAAAAGTCCTGGAATCTTCACTGAGAGATATAGATAATGCTTTAAAAAGAATTGAAAACAACACTTACGGAATATGTAAATATTGCAAAAAAGCAATTGGCAAGAAACGCCTCCTGGCTCGTCCGGTGGCTAGCGCCTGCGTCAAATGCAAAACCAAATTACAGAGTATGCCATAGTACTTAGACCTCTTACAAAATAATCCTATGATTGGTTTAAATAAAAAAATGGCCCAAATATTTTCAGCGGCCGTTTTTTTTGTGGTCATAGATAGATTATTAAAAGCCTACGCCCTTAGGCTAGGCGATGGGACAGAATTGAGTATTGTAGGCGACTGGTTTACCTTTAGCCCGGTCTTAAATAAACATATTGCCTTTTCCCTGCCTTTAGCCGGCCCAATTCTCGTAACTTCAATTATTGTCATCCTCTTTATGGTTCTGATTACCGCGATCAAGCAGTATCAATCCGGCCAGATTGCTAATGCCGGATTACTTGGCGCCATATTTCTCGGCGCCTCTAGCAATCTTTATGACCGGTTTAAATACTCGGGAGTGATCGATTATTTTAATCTAAAATATTTTAGCGTTTTTAATTTGGCTGACTCATTAATTGTGGTCAGTGTATTTTTGTTAATTTTTTTAGCAATAAAAAAACCAACCAGGGTTTGATTAGTTTATTTTGATTTCTATACTTCTCTCTCTAACATTTTTTCATATTGAACTTTTTCCTCTATATTATTTACATCAATTTTCTCTTGCACTCTAATACAGTCAGCTAATAATTGATCAGCGGTATAGCCAGCAAGTGATTCATTTTTAGAAGCTATGCTTTGTAATTCGTCTCTACTCATTAATTTTATTACAGAAATACCTTTACTTTCCAGTAATTCTATCACTAAGATTTTAGTAAGGGGGTCCTCAAGTCTTTCGTCAGAATTGGCAATTTCATTTTTTGCTCCCTTCAAAAGAGGGATTCTTTTTTGTTTAATGTCAATTATTCTATCCATTCCTTCTAGATGTTTGTTTTGGCCTAGCATAGCGTTTTTATTAATCTTTAATCATTTATTATCTTTTTTAGCTCTTGATTTCTTCTTTGTTTCCGGCTCAGTAATGGTTATTTTTCTTCTCGTATTGCCCTTGATCTCAAAATTAATATAAATCGTCCGACGAGGTAAGATGTCTTGGATGCGGTCAGCCCACTCAATAACCGTGATAGAATCTGACTGACCCATGAAGTCTTCAACGCCAACGTCTATAACCTCATATTCACTTTCTACTCGATAGGCGTCAATATGGCAGAATTTTTTAATTTCTTTATTAGCCTTTGGGTTATTAATCGCGTAAAGCCGCATCAAATTAAATGTCGGGCTGCTTACATTTTGGTTGATCCCCAAACCATCAGCCAGGCCCTTAGTAAACAGGGTCTTTCCGGCTCCTAGCTCGCCGATTAAACCCAAAATCTGCCCCGGCTTAAGACCTCGGGCGTATTTGCGAGCAAACTGAAGTGTATCTTGTTCTGAGTTTGATATAAATTCCATAGACCTTTTGTAAAATAATATTTCGTTACGAAATTTCCAGATTTTGCGGAAATTTTTATAAAAAATTTTTTGCTTATATCGTAATATAGGCCAAAAATTTTTTAGGAAAATTTACCAAAATATGGGAATTGCAGTCGAAAGACTTATTTTACAAGAGGTCTAATAATTTAATTGTAGCCTAAAAAATCAAAAAAATAAAGGGCACAAAACTTGATAAATATTAATTTTTGTGTTAAAGTACATTACGAACTCCTTAGGGGGTTTTTTATAATCTTAACCTAAAATGGCACTCGTAGCTCAACTGGATAGAGCACTTGGCTTCGGACCAAGGGGTTGTAGGTTCAAGTCCTGCCGGGTGCACTGATTCAATTTACAATTATCAATTATGAATTAACAATTTATTAATATTTTATATTCGTAATTGACTATTCGTAATTGTAAATTGATTATGGCTGGGTAGCTCAGTTGGTTAGAGCGTAGCACTCATAACGCTAAGGTCGCGGGTTCAATCCCCGCCCCAGCTACGCCCCTATAGCTCAGTTGGTAGAGCAGCTCCCTCTTAAGGAGATGGTCGGGGGTTCGAATCCCTCTGGGGGCACAAATCAAAACTACAGAGTTAGCTCTGTAGTTTTTATATTATTAAATATTTAAGTATCAATTCTGGCTTGCCTTCCGAGCCCCTGGTTCCCCGGAGCCGAAATGATGAGCAATCTCGTGCTTAACAGTCTCAATTATTTTCTGTTGGCACTCTTTGCGGGTGCGGCAAGACCTAAGTATGGGCATGCGAAAAATTGTGATCATATCCGGCGTTACCACTCCGACATTGCGGCAACTAGACTGGACATAACCTTCGTATAGGCCAAACAACCCGTATTTAGAGCGAATGCCATATTCGCGCAATGTTTTTGAGCTGGGAAATTCTTCTATCAATATTGCTACATTATTCATCTTGGCCCTGAATTTTTCCGGCAACTCATCAATTGCTTCCGAGACAATTTGTTCAAACTCCTCTTCGCTAAACATACATTTACTTGGAAACTATTAAATAATAATTATACTTATCTTTGTAAATTTTTTGGGTCTTTAGGCCGGCCAAGCGCGCTAACTTTTTTAACTCATGTCTAGTAAAGGCATGATAATAACGCCTGCTTACCGCGTCTCCGCCAGGCGACTTCCAATCCCAAATAATATCACCAAAGTCCATCTTATTTTTCCTAATCAGCTTAAGCAAAAAAAACTTAATGAGAAGCTGGCGATGCTTTTTCTTATTCCATAAATTCCAAACTGTTATTACAATACTGCCTCTCTCTTGAATCTTATTTCTTAGTTGTTTTAAGGCTTTAACACGTAATGTGCGCCCAGGGATATGATGAAGAACCGCTATTGAAAATACATAATCAAAATTGATTTTTGGAATCTGGCTTAGATGCAATATATCACCATGTCTGAACTCATATCCTGGATGATTGTCACGGGCATGTTTAAGTAACTCCCTGCTTGTGTCAACTCCTAAATAGTCAATCTGCTTTTCCTTAAAAAAATCAAGCAAACGACCGTTGCCGCAACCCACATCCAAAACACTTTCACCATCCTCTACCTCTCCGGTAAACTTGGACAATTTATCCCACAGCGGAGACTGGTGCTTTTTTCTTGTTTCATTAAATCGCCCGGCTATTTGCTTATAATTTTTCTCAACAAGCTCAAGCAATTCTTTTTCTATTTTTTTATCCATACTTAAGTCATAACATTTTTTAGGAAAAAATAAAAGGGCAGCTATCCTTGCACTGCCCTTACCGGTCTTTGAAAATTTTTAAAAAAGATTCTTTATTGCCTTAAACAAACCATTTTTTAATTTCTTCTTAGCTCCTGCCGACGCACCTATCGGATTTCCTCCATGATCACGTTGACGAACTTTTGACCGATGCTTAAATGCCGGACCGAATATAAACTCCCAGCCATTTCCTATCTCAAAATTAAGTGTTACAACAAAGCCAAAATCTCCGGTCACCCCATTGTCTGCTAAAAAAGAAATATCTTTTTCCGGCCACGTATATCCCAGGCCCACGTAAGCCCTTAAAGAGATGCTTGCGTTAATAGCTTTAATGGGTATTATATATCCCACGCCAATGTCAGCACCGACATATTCTGCATCGTCAGCATGTCCTCCATCCTTGCAGTCGCTAAATTTAAATCGGAGGTATTTTATACCCAGATCAATGAACACTGTTTCCTTTTTGTTTACAAATTTACCTACTTGCGTCTCCAGTTCCCAGGCCCGAAAATCGACATCATCATGTTCTAGAGTCGAATTTTTTAGCTCTTTCCCAACAAATCCAGACACTCTGAAATAATCCGCTTTGGCATAAACCTGAGAGCTGGTCAAAATAATACTCAACACAATTCCTAAAACAAAGATCATTTTTTTAGCCATCAGCAAACACCTCCCCCTGGTTTGTTTGGTTAAATAAAAAGAGCGCTCTGATTATACGGTCCT
>Ga0114923_10002775_pt1 | contig 11838 bp, 4 predicted proteins | sample SumtaG_FD_89578 | JGI IMG/M metagenome (GOLD analysis project Ga0114923, IMG submission 89578) | Deep subsurface microbial communities from Indian Ocean to uncover new lineages of life (NeLLi) - Sumatra_00157 metaG | ecosystem: Environmental > Aquatic > Marine > Oceanic > Sediment | place: near... | reverse complement strand
TTCTCGAAAAGAGCCCCCCTGGCCGCCGGAGGCATATATTATATCGAACCGGCGATCTTTGCCTGTGGCTGCCGGACGGGAGTATCGAATTCCTGGGAAGAATCGATCTCCAGGTTAAGATCAGGGGTTACCGCATCGAATTGCAAGAAATCGAAACGCATTTACTGGCCCACCCCCAGGTCAGCGAATGTATCGTAGTGGAAGGGGGAGAAGATAAATATCTCTGCGCCTATGTTGTCCCCCGCGGCACCGATAACATAAACTCGCTGCTGGAAACCGAATGGCCGTCTTACCTGTCTCTTCGTTTACCCGATTATATGATACCCGCTTATTTTGTACCGGTAGAAAAAATCCCCCTGACAGCCAATGGAAAAGTGGACAAAAAAGCACTGCCGTCCCCGGCGGCAATCATAAGCGAAGATGGGGAGTCACCTGGAAATGAGATCGAAGAAAAATTGGCGGCCATATGGTTGGAAATATTGGGGATTAGAAAAATAGGAGTCAACGACAATTTTTTCCGGGTGGGGGGCGATTCTATAAAAACCATCCAGGTGACGTCACGGCTGCAAACGCACGGCTTAAAAGTGGAGATCAAAGATTTTTTCCTGAATCCTACTATCCGGCAATTGGCTGCCTGTGTCAGGCCAATCCAACGAACCATCGACCAGGGAACCGTCGAAGGAGAAGTGGAATTAACCCCTATCCAGAAGTGGTTTTTTCAGCAGCGGTTTACGAATAGTCACCATTTTAACCAGGCTGTTATGCTGTACCGGGAACACGGTTTCGATGAAGAGACCGTAAGGATCGTGTTCACGCGGATAGTGGAGCATCATGATGCCCTGAGGATGGTTTATAAGAGAAAGGGGAACCGGGTGGTCCAGGTAAACAGGGAATTGCAAGGGACATTGTTTGACCTGGACATCGTGGATTTGAAAGACAGGAAAGAAGACCATATTGAAAGAGAAATAGAAAAAGAGGCCAACCGTATCCAGGGGGGGATCGATTTGAGCACGGGCCCCCTGGTAAAGTTGGGACTATTTAAGACAAGAACAGGCGATCACCTGTTGATTGTCATTCATCACCTGGTCATAGATGGGGTTTCCTGGCGGATACTGTTGGAGGATTTTGCCGCGGGGTACCGGCAGTGCCGGGACCAGGGAAGCGAAGCTGTCACCTTCCAGCAGAAGAGCGATTCCTTTAAATACTGGGCCGCAAGATTAAACGCTTATGCCGGTTCCCGGGAAGCCCTGGAAGAATTAACCTATTGGAAAACCACAGCGGAAAGGGAAACAGACCCCTTACCCGTAGACTGCGAAGTTCCCCCGGAAAAAAATACCATCGGGAACAGTGGAACTGCTGTTATGAACCTGGAGGAAAAGGAAACGGCACGCCTGCTGCGGGGGGTTAACCAGGCGTACAATACCGAGATCAACGATATCCTGCTGACTGCCCTGGGCATAGCTGTAAAGGATTGGGCCGGGATAGAAAAACTATCGGTAAATTTAGAAGGACACGGCAGGGAAGAGATTTTTGCAGGTATCGATATCAGTCGTACAGTGGGGTGGTTCACCTCCCAGTTTCCCGTACTGTTGGATATGCGGGAAATTGCCGGTATATCCCATAGCATAAAATGGGTAAAAGAGACATTAAGGCAAATCCCCAATAAAGGAATCGGGTACGGCATACTAAGGTATTTAAGTCCTTCGGACAAAGGAAAGGAATTATCTTTCGCACCAGGCGTCGAACCCCAGGTCAGTTTCAATTACCTGGGGGAATTCGGTCAGGATAAAAACATGGATATTTTTGAGATATCGCCATTCCCACCGGGGGACCCCATCAGCCCGGCATGTGAGAGGAGAAGTACCATCGATGTGAATGGAATAGTGGTGGAAGGAAAATTAACCCTCTCTTTTTCATATAACAAATACGAGTATAAAAGGAGTCGAATCGAACAATTGGCAGGGTGCTGCAAATCCATGCTGGTAAAGATTATCCACCATTGTACCCAAAAAGAGGGAAGCGAGTTAACGCCTGATGACCTGACCTATTCCGAGTTTTCCATCGATGAATTGGAACAATTAAAAAACGAGATCGACTTAATCGATCTATAAGCGGTCGGCGACCGCACCCTAAAAAGGCCCTGCGGGCCATCCGGAAGGCTTCTTCTAATGATGAGATTCATATTAAAATGTATATTAATACTAATGATTATAGGCGTCTAAGGGAATTCGTATTTAGATGGAGGGGAAGCCTTCAGCCCCTCTTTTTCTTCGTGTAATTCGTGTAATTCGTGGGCTATTTTTATATATTAAAATGAAAAGCGAACGGCTGCAAGATGTGTATAAATTGTCTCCCATGCAGGAAGGGATGCTATTTCATTCCTTACTGGATGAGGGTACGAATCCCTATTTTGAACAAACCCTATTCCATATCAAAGGGGAGATAGATTACCTCTTGCTGGAGAAAAGCTTTAATTTGCTGATCCGGAGGTATGATATTTTACGAACGATATTCCGGTATGAAAATCTCAAGCAGCCCTTACAAATCCTTTTAAGAGAGCGTCATTTAAAAATCTATTTCGAAAATATCTCCCAATTGAATAAAGAAAAAAAGGAAACTTACCTGGAGGAGTTTAAACGAAAGGACAGGAAACGCAAATTCGATCTATCCACGGACCTGTTGATGAGGATCTCTTTATTTAGAACCGGGAGAGATTCTTACCGGTTGTTGTGGAGTTCCCATCACATCATTATGGACGGATGGTGCCTGGGAATTATATTTAAAGATTTGTTAACCATATACCGTTCGTTAATCAAGGGGAAACCGCCAAACCCGGGACCTGTCACTCCATATAAAAAATATATTAATTGGTTGGAGAAGCAGGACAAAGCGGAAGGGCTACGGTATTGGCGGGAGTATCTCGAGGGCTTTGACCAGCCCACCGGTTTCCCTGGAAGCAGGCAGTCCTTCAGCCGCGGTAATGAAGAACCGGAAGAATATTTTTTGACAATTGAAAAAGAATCGGCACAGGGGCTGGAAGCCATTGCCAGGGAGAACCAGGTAACCGCTAACAGCGTATTTCAAGCCCTATGGGGAATCCTGCTGCAGGGATATAATCATAACACCGATGTGGTATTTGGCGCAGTGGTTTCGGGCAGACCGCCTGAAATAGAAGATATTGAAAACATGGTGGGATTGTTTGTCAATACGGTACCGGTAAGAATCCAGGCAGGGTGTATCACGGATTTTTCTCAACTGGTACGGGAAGTACACCGCCAGGCCGTAATGTCAAAACCCTATGAATACCTGCCGTTGGCGGAAATCCAGGCAAATTCTTCATTAAAAAACCGGTTGATCGATCACTTAATGGGGTTCCAGAACTATCCCATCCAGGAAGAGGTCAGAAGTGCAAGCTCCGGGGGGGAACTGGGTTTTGTCGTGGAGCGTATGGAATATAAGGAACGAACCAATTATGATTTAAATTGCCTGGTCAGTTCCGGTGAAAAATACCTGGTAAAATTTAATTTTAATCCCGGGGTTTACAGCAGGGAATTTATAAAAACAACGGCGCTGCGTCTAAAGAAACTAATAAAACAGGTGGTAAAAAATCACCAGGTACCCCTCAAAGAAATAGAAATAATATTGGCAGAAGAAAAAAACCGGCTGTTGCATGAATTTAACGATACCGGGGCAGCGTATCCCCGGGGCCAAACCATTCATGCATTATTTGAAGAACAAGCAGGGAAAGCCCCGGATAGTATCGCAGTGGTAGGTTCAAATTCGAAACATCATTTTACCTATCGGGAATTGAATAAGAGATCAGATCAATCGGCTTGTTTTCTAAGCGAAAAGGGTGTTCAGCCCGATACCATTGTCGGTATCATGCAGGCACGTTCGCTGGATATGATTGTGGGCCTATTGGGCATATTAAAATCAGGAGGGTCGTATTTACCGATTGACCCGGCTTATCCACAAGACCGCATCGATTATATGCTGAAAGACAGTGGGGCATCGATTTTACTAACGAGTTCCAATTGTCAATTGTCAATTACTAATTGTCAATGGGAAACCGGGGACAGTGTAGGGAACAGGCTTGCCTGTTCCGCAAGGTGTTCGCCCGGAGTCTCTTTTCATCGTTCATCATTCATCACTCATCATTCGAATCTTGCGTATATAATCTACACTTCCGGTTCCACCGGTAAACCCAAAGGGGTGATGATCGAACATTGCAATGTCGTGCGATTGGTCGAGAACTGCAATTTTATCGATTTTACACCGGGAGATCGATTGCTTCTCACCGGTGCCATTGTATTTGATATTACTACCTTTGAAATATGGGGCCCCTTGTTGAATGGCTTAACATTATTTTTAGCGGACCGGGATGATATTTTGGATGCTGAAAAACTGGGAGAAATTCTTCATAAAAATAAGATTTCCATCTTACACCTGGTGCCGCAGTTGTTTGAGCGAATTGCCGGAGACCATCCCGGGGTATTTGCCCAGCTTAAATACTTCCTGGTGGGAGGCGATGTGGTGCGGCCGCATCGTATTAATCAATTAAGAAAAAAGTGTAAAAATCTTAAAATCCTTCATATGTATGGCCCCACGGAAAACACCGTTTTTTCAACCTTTTTCACGGTAGATAAAGAGTATAACGTTACTATACCCATTGGAAAGCCGGTTAGTCATTCAACGGTTTATATAGTGGATAAGTTGCTGCGGTTAAAACCGGTAGGAGCAGCGGGAGAATTGATCGTCGGCGGTGCCGGTGTTGCCAGGGGTTATTTAAACAACCCGGCATTAACAGCGGAAAGGTTTTTATATGGCCCACGAATTACACGAATTAACACGAAAATAGAAAAGGGGACAGGCAAAATTTTCTATAGTAAAAAGCTTTTGCGGGGGGTCCAGGGGGGCAGTATTCTCGAAAAGAGCCCCCCTGGTCGCCGAAGGCATGTATTATATAGAACCGGTGACCTGGCGCGGTGGTTACTAGATGGAAACATCGAGTTTTTAGGCAGGATCGATCACCAGGTTAAAATCCGGGGGATTCGTATCGAACCGGCAGAGATCGAGCATCAACTCTTAAGTCATGAAACCATCAAAGAAGCAGTTGTACTAGACCGAAATGATGGAGTCGGGGAAAAATACCTGTGTGCTTATTTTGTGGCAGAGCACACAGTGCAAAACGCAGGGCATGAAGGAGCGGAATTACGGGAATATCTCTCTCAAAGCATGGCCGATTACATGATCCCCGCCTATTTTATCCAATTAGAAAAAATTCCTTTAACCGCCAACGGGAAAATAGACCGGGACGCATTACCTGAACCGGAAACCGAAGCTAAAGAGTTATACGCACCGCCCCGGGATGAAGTAGAAAACCAACTGGCAAAAATATGGTCTGAGGTATTGGGACCGGCGCTTGAATCTATCGGCATCGATGACAATTTTTTCCACCGGGGGGGGCATTCTTTGAAAGCAATGACATTAATTTCAAAAATGCACCAGGCCCTGGATATAAAGGTGCCGTTGACAGAGATATTTAAAAGACCCACGATACGCGGATTATCAGCTTACATTAACGGCAGTGAAGCAGTCGAAGATAAATATATTGCCATCGAACCGGCTGAAAAAAAACACTATTACCCCTTATCGTCTCTGCAGAAGAGATTGTTCATATTAAACCGGGTTGAAGGTATAGGCACCGCATATAATATGACACAGGTAATGACAGTGGAGGGAGAGCTTCGGAGAGACAGCCTGGAAAAAGCGTTTCGACTATTGGTACAGCGCCATGAAAGTTTGAGAACATATTTTGAAATGATAAAAAATGACCCGGTGCAGAGAATAAAGGACAACGTGGAATTTGGGATTGAATGTTTTGATTTTGCCACAGGGGACACAGGGTACACAGGGGAAGAGAAGAAGATACTGACTCATTTCGTGCGTCCCTTCGATCTGTCCCGGGCGCCGCTTTTGAGGGTTGGTCTTATCGCAATATCCGGGGAAAAGCATCTATTGCTTTTCGATATGCACCATATCATATCAGACGGCACTTCCATGGCAATCCTGGCTCGGGAGGTCATTGAGCTTTATCGTGGGGACGAGTTGCCCCTGCTGCGTCTGCAGTACAAAGATTTTACCCTGTGGCAAAACAACGGCAGCGGACAGGCTCTTCTGGAAGAACAGGAAACCTACTGGCTGGACCGTTTTAAAGGGGAGCTCCCTGAGCTGGCTATTTTTACTGATTTTCCCAGGCCCCAAGTTCAAAGCTTTGCAGGCTCCGCTGTCCCTTTTGTCCTGGAAAAGGAGATCGAAGAAAAAATATTTCAGTTGAACCGGGACACGGGAACGACTCTCTATATGGTGCTGTTAGCTGTTTTAAATATAGCGCTGGCCAGGTATACCGGCCAGGAAGATATCATCATCGGAACCCCTGTGGCTGGTAGGCAGCACCCGGATTTTAATAATATCATCGGGCTTTTCATCAATCCTTTAGTCATGAGAAATTTTCCCAGGGGGGAGAAAACCATCGATCAATTTTTAAAAGAGGTAAAAAACAATACCCTCCGGGCGTTTCGTCACCAGGAATATCCTTTTGGCCGTTTACTGGAAAAATTAGAGATAAAAAAAGATTTTAGCAGGAATGCGCTTTTTGATGTAGAGTTAGCAGTCCAGAACATGGAGAGCACCGACATGCAAATCCAGGGGCTGCGCTTTCGTCCCTATGAACCGTTTAACTCCAATGTAACCCAGGTGGACATTGCCGTTTATGCGGTGGAATCCGATAAGGGAATCGATGTAGACCTGGTTTATTGTACGGCCCTGTTTAAACCGGAGACAATGGAAAGGTTTGCTGCTTTTTTCCGGGAGGTACTGTCTTGCCTGTTGGAAGACAGAGATATTCAATTAAAAGACATTAATCTCGCTCATGCTTTCGGGGAGGCGGAATCTGCTTATAAAAAAGAATCGATTGAATTTGATTTTTAGAATTGAACTTATCTTTTTCTTGATCCTTTTTGGTTAGAATTAGGCCAGAAGACTTCCTTAACAGCCATTAAGAATCCCATCATATTGTTACCTTATCAGCCTGTCTCCTTCTTCTTTTTCAGAAAAATCCCCAAGTTTTAAAGCACCTAACCTTGCAATCCCTTCCGAAGTGTGTTATTAAATATTTTTAAAATTTGTTGTTAACGTTAAGAATGGATATGCTATACCAAAATTTTGACTTTTTTATTGATGAAAAGAGTCGAGACTATTTCATCAAAAGAATCAGGTGGTGGGGCAAAAACAACTACCAAAATTATCCCTGGCGAGAGGAAAAAAACCTGTACAGGATTTTGTTGACGGAAGTATGCCTCCAGAAAACAGATTCTCAAAAGGTCAGGAATCTTTACCATCTTATCCAACAAATTGATGGCCCTGCGGATACATTTGATAACCTGGAAATCCTGGATGAAATCGTTTCACGAATCGGCCTCAATTATAAAAGGAAGAGGATAATTGAGATGAGCCTTCAGTTACTGGAACATTTCGATGGAAAGATCCCCAGGAATTACGAAGGCTTAAGGTGTTTGTACGGTGTGGGCGATTACATCGCTAATGCTGTGCTGTGTTTTGGTTTCAAAGAAAGAGCTGCTGTGGTTGATACTAACACAATTCGCATCATAGAATCCTTTTTTGGTTTTAAATCACTAAAAAGGAGGCCCAGGGATGATCGAACCATGAATGAAATTTTGCTGTCTATACTCCCTCCCAGGAAATATGTTCTATTTAATTACTACTTACTGGACTTCGGGGCACTCCTCTGCGTTCACAACAAAAAATTTTGTACAAGCTGTCTATTGAAACGTAAGTGCAAATATTTTATAATTAATTCTAAATGAAATATACAGGAATTGACTTATTCTCAGGATGTGGCGGCTTATCGCTGGGTGCTTCATGGGCCGGTATACATATCGCTACTGCAGTTGAAAATGACCATGATGCGTCCGAGACTTTTATACGAAACCACCCGGAGACACAGGTTTTTACTCAAAGTATTGAAACCTTAAGTCCAAATAAAATAAAAAAGTCCGTCTTCGGAAATAAGAGACCTTTTATTTTGCTCGGCGGTCCCCCGTGCCAGGGGTATTCAACTTCCAACCGTCAATCGAGAAATATGGGGAACAAAAACAATTCGATGTATTTGCATTATATTAAATTTGTAAAGGTCTTGAACCCTCAATGGATACTTTTTGAAAACGTGGAAGGATTAAAGAATTTTGAGAAGGGAAAAGTTTTAGCAAAAATAATTGAAAACTTTAGAGACCTGGGTTACCGGGTGGAAATGAATGTCTTAAATTCGGCCGACTATGGTGTCCCCCAAAAGAGAAAGCGGCTTTTTATTGTCGGATGGAAAAATAAAAAAATTGAATTCGTTTTTCCCCAAAAGATAATTGAAGGAGATTATATCACTGTTGAAGATGCCCTAAGTGATTTGCCTGATCTCGAAAACGGCGATGTTTTTCCCGCGTTAAAATACAAACGGTATTCCGGTTTGTCTGAGTACCAAAAAAAAATGCGTAATGGAAATGCTGAAACCTATAACCATTTTGTTTCCAGGAATTTCGACTATGTAATTGAAAGGTATAAGTATATCAAGCAGGGCGGAAATTGGGACAGTATTCCGGATCATCTTTTTGCCAATTATAAAGATAAGTCCCGGTGTCACAGCAGCATCTATCATCGCCTTAGAGCCGACCAGCCGTCTGTCGTTATTGGAAATTTCAGGAAAAATATGCTCATTCATCCGTATAAGGATAGGGGATTATCTGTGAGAGAAGCGGCCCGGTTGCAGTCTTTTCCTGATGATTTTGTTTTTTTCGGATTTCTTAACTCCCAGCAGCAGCAAGTGGGAAATGCAGTACCCCCGTTTCTGGCAGAAGCAATTTTTAAAGAGATTGTAAGATGTGAAAACGGTGACACGAATGCCTGAAAAGGAATCGAATCTTCTAAGATGGAAAATCGATATCGACACTTACCGGAAGTTAGGCCGTGAACTTATAACCGATAGATTGACTGCTCTCTATGAGCTTATAAAGAACTGTTATGATGCCAATGCCCGTGAAGTATATCTCGATTTTTTTAATGTATCATCTCATGATGGCAAAATTACTATAAAAGATGATGGGATAGGGATGTCTCTTTGGGACTTCCGTAATAAATGGATGGTAATCAGCGCAGGGACTAAGCGACTAGAGAAGACTTCCCCACCCCCTTTTTATAGAGTTTTGGTTGGAGAAAAAGGAATTGGCCGGTTTGCCGTGGATAAATTGGCGTCTAAAGTGATCATTAGAACAAAGCGAGAGGGAATGAACGAGTGGCTGCTTGTTGAGATAGATTGGAGCAAATATGATAAAATTAAAAATAACGGCGTTGTTGATAGAGAAAGGTTGAAGAACTCATCCTTTGGAGTTGATGAACTTGAAAAGGCTGGTATAATTTATCCGTCGGAGCACAAGGAATTCTTTTATTGGACTGAGGATATCGAGTCTGAGGAGGAACTAATAACTCGTATTGAGAAGACGGGTGGGAAAAAGGGCCTGGATGACCTTGCAGCCCTATGGAAAGAGACTCATAAAATTTATTTGACCGACATCGAGCACAAAGTCTCATCAGAACCGGGAAAACCTGAAGAACACGGGACGGAATTAATTTTAAGTCCTATTCGTGAGACATGGAATATAGATGATATTGATAATGTGTACTGGGAATTAACGAAAGTACTTCCTCCTGATTCCAACCTGAAATATGGCTTCAAAATATATTTAAATTCTAATGAACATACTAAGACGTACAAGGATAAAGTAGTTGTAAATAGAGCGATAGATTTTGCTACCAAATTTATTGAGCTTAAAGGTACTAAAGATTGTCAAGAAAGAATTGAATTTGATGACAAAAGTGGAAAGTTAAAAAAAGTCGAAGGAGATGTTGAAAAATTTGGAACGATAAGATTTAAACTCTATTATTTTGATCAATATGGCAAAGCAAATTTTAGAAAGCACTACAAACATTATAAAATTGATGGGATAAAAATTTATAGAGATGGAGTAATTACAACTCCCTTCGCCGAATTAACCGAAGATATCAATAAACAGAGAGATATTTTAGGTATAGATAAAAGGCGATGGTCGGGTTTTTTTGAAAAAGTCAGCAGCCGTGACTTGATCGGTATTGTTCAAATAACCAAAGAAAAGAATCCAAAAATTATAGATGCCACAAACCGCCAGGACTTTATAGACTGTGCAGAATACAGGAGTTTAAAAGATTTTATCATCGATCAAATCTTTCAATTGGAAAAATTATTGAAATATAAAAAAGAGAAAGACAGGAAAATAACGGATAAACACCTTAAGGAAGCCCGCGATGATTTAAAAGAAGTGAAAAGCAGTCTCAATAAATTGGCTGAAAGAGTACCGGAAGAGTATAAATCTGACTTAATGGCTGTTAAAAAATTAGTATTGACTTTAGACAGAAAATTTAAGGAAGGTGTTCGAAAACAAAATGAGTTGGAAAAAGATATTAAGAGTAAGGAAGATCTCTACCAAAGTATTATCTCACTGAATGAATTCTCGAAAATGGTGGCCCATGCGTTAAGTGTCTCACTTGGGAATATAAAAGGCATGGCGGAATATATGAAGGATAAGATGTCAGATTTTTATCTAGAAAAACAAGAAATATTCATCAAATATTCTCGCAGGATTTATTCAGAGATGTCAAAAACCACGAAAGTATTAGAGTTTATGCTTGATTTTACCAGGGTACATTCAAAACCAAAATTGTTTTACTTAAGCCTGTTAATCAAAGATTTGCTTGAGGCAAACGAATTTAATTTCACGCAGGAATGTATTGAGGTCGAAAAATTCTTAGACCCATCTATTACGATCTATGCTAATGAATCAGCTTTCCGCATCATAATTGAGAACCTGATTTCCAATTCAAGAAAAGCACTTCGAAATATAGAAGGGAGTAGAAAAATTAAGATATCGCTTTTTAAAGAAGGGGAGGAGAAAATCGTTCTGCTTTTCTCCGACAATGGTATTGGCATCCCTCCCGAAAATAAAGATAGAATTTATGAAGTTTATTTTACCACCACTGCGGATCAAGGCGGGGCCGGCCTGGGATTATATGTAGTTAAGAATTTCCTGAAATCGTACAAAGGGGAGATCTCACTTGTGGACAACGAGTTCAAACCAAACGGCGCTTCTTTTAAAATAATACTCCCAATAAAAAAGGAGAATCAAAATGAATGACCGAATAATTTACATCGATGATAACATCGATGATGATGACCCATTGGTTTTAAGCCTTAAAGATGAGGGATTTGAGGTTAAAGTGATCAAAGATTCGAAAAGCGCCAGGGAGTATATAAAAACCCGGCAGTACGATATTGTTCTGCTGGATTTGGATATGGGAGCGCGAAGTATCAGTGGGAATCAGCTTTTTAATGAAATAAGGAAGGTTAATGAAAAAGTTTCCGTGGTTATTATTTCAGCATATATTAAGAGGCAGCAAAACGATGATTTTTTAGAATTCATCAATAATGAGGCAAAAGCCATTTTTAACCGGACAGAGGATATCTCGAAAAAGGTTGCAAAAATAAAAAAGATACGCGATGAGTTAAATATTTCTCCGGGTGGGGCACTTAAAGATTGGATTCTGAAAACCAAAGACCCGGACGCCGTCATAATGGTGACAAAGGATGGAAGGAAATATACCGCCGCAGATATCTTAAAAGAGATCAAACTTCGGACTCCTTTAGGACTTCAATTTGAAAGAGACCTTAATCGATTGACC
>Ga0114923_10002774_pt1 | contig 11839 bp, 4 predicted proteins | sample SumtaG_FD_89578 | JGI IMG/M metagenome (GOLD analysis project Ga0114923, IMG submission 89578) | Deep subsurface microbial communities from Indian Ocean to uncover new lineages of life (NeLLi) - Sumatra_00157 metaG | ecosystem: Environmental > Aquatic > Marine > Oceanic > Sediment | place: near... | reverse complement strand
ACCGGAAGTGGAAATAGCCCAGATATACCAGCCACGATGCCAGCGACCATAGTTCCTTTAGGTCCCATCCCCAATAATCTCCCCATGCCAGCTTACCCCACCAGCTCCCCAGGATCAAGCCCAACGTAAGAAGCGGAAACCCGAAACAAATCATTCTGTATGTACCCTGTTCATAATCGAGGAGATTTTCCTTTGCCTTGTCCGGCTTAGCTTTAAGTTGACAAAAAGCCTGTACCGTTGCTTTGGCCATTATCACGTAGCTCATCAGATACACAGCTACATGCGGCGTGAATAACCAACTTTGTAAAGCAGGCGGCAGTTTTTGTGGTTCAGCATGAAATACAAAGCCCGCCGGAAACAGCAAGATTGCCCCAATCAACATATCCACAGCATCGCCACCAACTCGAAGAAGCCGCCGGCAAAATATTGACAGCGGGTAGACCATCATCCCCATACTCAAAAACACCTCGAACATATTCTGGAAAGGAACATGACCGACATCGTACCATCGATAACCAAATGCAATCACTGCAATTATAAATCCAGTCAAATAAAGCCACTGTCCTGTTTTTTTCTTGCCGAGTACCGTTATCAAAAATGCAAACAGATATGTCACAATCACTAAATAAATAAGCAAACCCAGAAACGTATACTTAATCGCCATTGCACTAATGCCTCATTTTACGATTTTTTTCTTTTAATATACCCAACTATATGCCTGAACCAAAACTGCCACAACACACCCAAACAAAGCAACCAATACCCAACATATACTGCATACAAGCCCGAATCAGATGTCACAGACAAGATGGTGTATTGGCCTGCTTTCGAATCATAGGAATGCTGATAAAAGTGGTATCCTTTATAATGCAGCGGATGATTTACTTCTATCGCTTTGCTGGTTTTCTCTTTCCCATCCTCGATAATCACCACGTCGCTAAAATAGTCACGTACCATGCGAGGCCTTTGCGAAACATAACTCAACTGTAGCCCGTCCCCATCTTCACCATGACTAAAACCTTCAAAACGCTCAAACACGTAACGTGTATAACTGTTCCCGTCAGGGACTTCAATCTCAACCTCCACTGCTGGGTTCTCTTCATCCTGCTCTTCATCCGTTACTATCCTTTTGCCATTTTCGAGTTGAATCTTAAAATTTCCAAAAGTACGCAATACTTTAAGCTTACCCTTGCCTTGGCCTAAAGAAACCTCTTCGCCAGCCCTGGCAACAAGCTGTAAATACTGCCCTTCTTTTGTTTGTATATACAATTGTGGAACCGAATCTTCATCTGCCTCGTAGAACTCAAGACGAAAATCATTTAGCTTTATACTGAACGGTAATTCGCCCAGTTGTTGCCTGAAATCTTCCTGCGTTACACGATTCTCAGTATTTCCTTCAGAGATAAGCATATAGCCATTAGGAATCTTTCGTGTCCCCAAAAACCTTTCACCAAGTCGATGGCCAGCTTGCGAACCCCACATACTTCCGGCAAGTACCAGCAAACAACCTGAGTGGATCATAAACAATCCTGGTTTGCGAAGTATTCGGGGAAATTCAACAAAACCAGCTACTAACAGCACTGCCAAACCATACCAGTAGAGCCCAAGTGGAATCGAGTTAAAAAACAACTTTGCTTTCTGGGCTCCATAAAATGCTCCCAAAACAGACAGAATCGTAAGTAATCCTATTGCCAATAAAGCCATCCACATTATACTACGGTTAAGTTTTATCATTTTGTCTCATGTTCCCTTTTGGGTGCTTTTGCTGCGATTTACTCTTTGAGTATGATTATAGCTGAGCCAAGTTTTCATCGCAACTTTTTTGTCTATTTCCCCCTAAAAGACCAATTTCTCCGCCGCGTATCAGTCAAAAGTGGAATTACAGGTAGGGTTTTTCCGGCATGAGGCTGAATTTTTTGAGCAAATCGGCGGTGGATTTGATTAGTTCGGCGGGCAGTCTGTCGCCGTTATGTATCAGGGGAGGGGCGATGTTCAGGGCGTCGGGGCCGTGGGCGAAGAAATGGTCTATGGCCTTATAGGCGTTGCTGAACGCGTTACCTCCGGAGATACCCGCCACGGCTTCAAACATAATGTTTATTACGCCGGTTATTCTTTGTGATAAATCTTCGGCGGTTTCGGTATCGCCTATCGAGAGCTTCTCTATAATTAAACACAATTGGCCGGCGAAACAGTTAGTGGAGCCGAGGAGGAATCCGTTGTAAGAGCCGCCTGAGATTTTGAGCCATTTGGAGTAGTCGCCTTCGGCTCCTCTTACAAGAAAGATATCGTTGAGGTCAAGCCGTGAGAGCGCGACGGTGTCGCTGCCGCTGGTATCTTTCAGCAGGTAGAAGTTGCCGAATTGTTCGGCGAGCCTGGCGACTGTTTCGGGGGACATTTCATTTTCGGTCACCTGCGGGAGCTGGTAGAGAGCTATGGGGACGTCGAGCTGGAGGATAGAGACGAGGTCGTTATATATCTGCTGCTGGGGGAGGTCAGGGCTTTTCGGCGGGCAGACGGTAAAGCCGCAGACAGGGGTTTTTTCAAAAATTTGGTCGTTAGAAGTGAAGCCGGTTTTTTCGCGGAGCCAGGAGAGGGTGTCGGAGATGGTTTGCATGACAGAATCAGTATCGGTCCTCAGTACGCCGATTAGTATCTTCGCGTGGAGCTTTTCGGCCAGTTCGATGTCGAAGTCGAGGAGCTGGCGGATTTCGGAGTCGTTCATATCCCAGCCGTCACCGGTTGAGCCGGGGATGAGAAATGCCCTTACGTGCTTCGAGACGTGGGTAATGTGTGCCCGTATCCTGGGAAAGTCGATTTTGCCTTTTTCGACGTAGTGAGTCAGGGGCGGGGACCAGAGGTTTGGGATGCCATTGGGGAACAGACGATTTGTCAGGTTTTTTCTTTTTTCTGCGGCGGATTTGTTCATTCGGCCTTCCTTATTATAAAAGATAATTCGCAACGGCGGATTTTCGGCCGTTTCGGGAAATTACTGAATTTTGGATTAGAATATCAAATCCAGGCGACAAATACAGTTGTTTTTGGCGCTGTGGTGTAAGTTACGGTCAATAAAGAAGTTATGGCTGTGGCGGGTCGGGGGATTCAGCTGAGTGGTTTTGTAAGCAGGAGGAATTTTTTGAAAAAATTTTATAAGCGGGCGTGTGGGAAATATGCAGGCTTGAAAAAGGGAGCCTGCGCACTATAATAGCGGGCAGGAGTAGGAGTGATTTTATTTCTCCCTACGTTGGCGACGGAGCGTTTTTTGACACGAATTTTGGCAGTGCTTTTTTGATATGAGCAAGGAAGATATTATTGCCAGTAAGAATCGGGGGGCTTTTGAAGGTACTAACTTGGTGGAAGAGAAATTTATTCCGACGTGCAAGATATGCGGCGAAAAGCACTGGCCTGCGCACCGATTAATCCCATGTTTGAATGTTAAAAAAGCGCAGGAAAAGACGTGGGGGGAGAAAAGGGCACGGACCGAGGCAAAAGCGAAGTTAAAGGCAGAGAAGAAGGCGAAGGCGGAGGAAAAGGCGCGAGCAAAGTTCGAAGCGAAGGCCAGAGCCAGAGCTGAAGAGGAAAAGATAGCCGAAGAAAAAATCCGGGCCAGCGAAAGAATCAAAGAAAGAGCGAGGGCATACGCTGAGCAGAAGGTGAGGGCGGAAGTTGAGGGTGAGGTAAAGGCGGAGGCTGAGAAGACGGCGAAGGCGGCGGCGGAAGCAAAGGCCCAAGGCGAGACAAGAGCCAAAGTAGAAAGGCAGCTTCAGGCGGAAATTAGACTGCGGGCTGAGACGGAAGAGGAATTGCAATCTCAGGGGGTGGAGCTTAAACAGGTCGAGGTCAGGGCCGAATCTGTTGAGAAGTCGCTTTTTGAGGCGGAGGAGAGAATCAAAACTTTTTCTGAGGCGTTGGAAAAAACGGAGGAGGGATTACGGGCTGAGGGAAAGGCAAAAGCAGAGTTGGGAAAGAAACTCGAAGCAGAGATTAAGGCCCGGGCCGGTTTGGAGGATAAGCTCAAGGCCGTGGTCGAGGCGCGGTTCGAGGCTGAAGAGAAAATAAAGACCGAAAGTGAATTGAGGGCTGAAACTGAGAAGCAGTTGAAACTTCAGGGTAAGGTATTAGGTGAGGCTAAAAAAAAGGCTGAAACCGAAGCCAAATTAAAAAGACAATCCCAGGAAAGAGCCGAGGCCGAGGCCGAGGTAAAAACGGAATTAGAAACGAAGCTAAAGGCTGAAACCGCAGCGAAGAGCGAACTCGAAGCACAACTTAAAAGCCTGAATAGGCAACTCGAAAAGCAAACAAAAACCGGAGCAGAAACGCAGGAGAAGCTGCAGGCCGAACAAGAAAAACTGCGGACCGAAATACAGGTAAGGGCCGAGACAGAAGAGAAATTACAGGCGGAAGTTAAAGCCAAAACCAAGTCAATCCAGCAAGCCGAGGCTTTAGAAAAGGCGCAGGCACAGGCGCAGGCGAAGATAGAGTCTCAGTCGCGATTGAGAGCTGAAACGGAAGATACTTTAAAGGCTGAAATTGAGGGGCGCACAAAAGCAGAAGAGAGGGTAAAGGCTGAGGCGGAAGCGCGTTCGAGGGCAGAGGTTGAAGCTAAAATACAGACACAGGAAAGGTCCAAATTAGAAGAGCGGTTAAAAACTGAGAGCAGGACAAAGGCTGATGCGGAGGGACAAGTCCGGTCTCAGGCTGAAGCTATAAAGCAGATTGAAAAGAAGCTAAGGGATGCAATTAAAGGACAGAGCGAAACCGAGCAAAAGTTAGATGCTGAAGTAAAACTAAGAGCCAAAGCTGAAAAGAAGACACAGGCCGAGTCTGATTTGCGTATCGGCCTTGAAGAGAAGCTGCAATTGGAAAAGCAGACGCGGGCCGAAATAGAAGCAAAGTTAAAATCTGAAATCGAAGAGAAGACAAATGCTCTGCAACAGGTTCGAAGCGAACTTGAAGCAAAGCTGAAATCTGAAGCTGATGAAAAAACAAAGGTCATTGAACAGTTGCAGGAAGAAAGCGAGTTGAGGGCGGAGGTTGAAGCTGAACTTGAAACTGAGGCCCAGAAGCTAAAGGAAGTGCAGGCTAAAGCGGATGCGTTCGGGAAATCGCTGTTAAAGGCCGAATCCAAAGCTAACTCTTATTCCGAATCTCTGGCCCGAACCCAGGAACAATTACAGGCCGAATCCGAATCAAGAGCGAAAACCGAAAGTAAGCTAAGGGATGAAACCGAATCGCGGGTACGTGTCGAAGAAAAAATAAAAGCTGAAAATGAAGCAAGGATTAGGGCTGAAAGAAAAGTTCAGGAACAGGCGAAACTAAGAGCCGAGACCGAACAAAAATTGGAAGTTCAGGGTCAGAAGATAAAAGAAATCCAGGCCCAGATGGAAGCTAAGGAAAGGTCTCGGCTGGAAGCTGAAGCAAAGGCCAATGCCTATTCGGAGGCCCTGAGGCAGATTGAAAAGAGGTTAGAGGCTGAATCCGAATCAAGAGCCGAACTCCAGGATAAACTACGAGCTGAAACTCAGGCAAGAGTTAAAGCAGAAGCCGACGTTGCAGCACAAATCAGAGCGACAGAAACAGCTTTGGAACAAGCAAATCTCCGGATAGAAGAAAAAGTTGAAATAGAGGAAAAGCTAAAGGCTGAAATTGAGGCAAGGTCGAAAGTCGAAGCTGAAGCTCAGGCCCAGGCCAAGGCACGGGCGGAAGCTGAAAAAAGAGCCGTCGCAGAATCGCAGGCCCGGCGGGAAGAACAACTCAGGGCGCAATCGCAGGCACAGGAAAAAGCCAAGTCCTACGCTGAGGGAATAGCCCTGATTCAAGAAAAGTTGCGGGCTGAAACCAAAGCTAAAGCCGAGACAGCAGAAAAGTTAAAGGCCCAAGTCGAAGTTCGAACCAAGGCTGAAGAGCAGATAGAAACCGCAACACAGGCAAGAATAAAAGCTGAAGAAAAAGCGGCAACCGAAACAGAGAGGAGAATTGCCGCAGAAAACAGGATAAAGGAAATATCCAACAAAAAGGCCGAGAGAATAGCTATCGCCGAAGCCAAGGCGAAAGCCCATGCAGAAGCCGCAGCAAAACTTGATAAAACATCTTATGAGCAGACGATTTCTGAGTCGAAAGAGAAAGCCAATGCCGAAGCTGATGCAAGGGCAGAAGCGGAGAAAAACCTAAAGGCCCAGTCCAAGTTTTTATTAAAGTTACAGGAACAACTGGAATCGAGTTCCGAGTCTTTGGCCCGGGCCGAGGAGAAGAACCAAGTTGAGTCTCAGTTGCGGGCTCAGGCCCAGCAGAAGGCGCAGGCTGAATCCGGCCTGCGGGCTGAAATTGAGAAGAGGCTAAAGAGAGAAACTCAGGTTCGTGCCGAGGCCGAGGACAGACTCAGGGCCGAGATAGAAGCCAGGTCTGTTGCCGAGACGCAGTTAAAGGCACAGGCTGAAAAACTTGAGCATCGCACTGAGTTACAGGCGGAGCTTGAAGAAAAGTTGCAATCAGAGGCACAAACAAAGGCCCTAATAGAGGAAAGATTAAGGTCGGAGACTGAAGCGAGGTTCAAGGCCCAGCAAAAGGCCAAAGAATCTTCTGAAGCAATATCGCAGACCGGGGAAAAGTTACAAGCCGAAGCGCGGTTAAGGGCCGAAGCAGAGGAAAAGCTGCAGACCCAGTTTCAGATGTTAGAAGAATCGCAGGTAAGAGCAAAGGAGCTGGAGAAGTTCGGATTAGAAGCAGAGGCTAAAGCCAACTCCTATGCCGAGGCTTTGTCGCAGGCTGGGCAAAAGTTAACAGCCGAATCAGACGCGAGGACTGAGCTTGAAGAAAAGCTAAGAATCGAGACCGAAGAACGAACGAAAGCTCAGGAGAAAGTACAGGCTGAAACTGAGGCAAGGTCTCGTGCTGAATCAAAGGCAGAATTATATAACCGACAGATAGCCAAATTGCAGGAGCAGCTTGAAGTTCGTGCTGAGCGGATAATAGAACTTGAAGAGGGTGCAGCATCTGAGACCCAGGCAAAAGAAGAGATTGTAGAAAGATTGCGAGCTGTAATTGATGAGAAAAGTGATTTGGAACAGAAGTTAGAGTCCGCAACAAAACAAAAAGACGATGCCCAGCAAAAAACGCAGGTCGAGTCTGATTTACGGACTGGGCTTGAGCGGAAGCTGCAATCGCAAGAGCAACTACTGGCTGAGATTGAAGAAAAGTTAAAATCTGAAACCGAAGAAAAGACAGTTGCTCTACAGCAGGCACGAGCCGACTTCGAAGAGAAACTAAAATCTGAAATTGAGGAAAAGTCAGATATCCTTGAGCAGGTGGAGAAAGAAGCCAATCTGAGGTCCAAGGCAGAGGAGAAATTAGAAACTCAAGGCCGGATATTAGAAGCGGTACATGCCAAATCCGAAGAGAATGGGAAATCGCTGCTGGAAACGAAGGCAAAAGCCAACGCCTATGCCGAAGCACTATCACGGATTGAGCAGAGGTTAAAAGCCGAAACCGACTCGAGGGCCGAACTCGAAGAGAAGCTACGGGCTGAGGTAGAAGCCAGGGCGAGAACCGAAGAGAGGATAAATGCAGAAATTGAATCTCAGACTGAACTTGAAGAGAGATTGAAGGCTGAGACTAAGGCAAAGGCCCGGACTGAACAGAGGTTGCAGGAAGAAATTAAGGCAAGGGTCGATATCGAGAAAAAGCTACAGAGTGAAATCCAGGCACGAAACTATGTAGAAGAAAAGCTCGAGGCTGAAAGTCAGTTAAAGGCCGAGGCCCGGGAGCAGGCATCCGCTCAGTCGGATACTTTGTCCGATTTACAAAAGGAGCTCAAGTCTAAGTCCAAGACTCTGGTTCGTGCCGAGGACAAAGCCCGGGTTGAGTCTCAGTTGCGGGCCCAGGCCCAGCAGAAGGCGCAGGCTGAGACTAACCTGCGCGGGGAGATTGAGCGGAGGCTAAAGACAGAAACCAAGGCACGGGCGGAGGCGGAAGGTAAATTAAGGGAAGAGATTGAGGCGAGGTCTGTTGCCGAGACCCAGTTAAAGGCGCAAGCAGAGAGATTAAATGAGTATACTGAGGTTCAGGCTGAGCTTGAAGAAAAGTTACAATCAGAAGCACAAACAAGAGCCCTGATAGAGGAAAGATTGAGGTCAGAGACTGAAGTCAGATTTGAGGTCCAGCAGCAGGCTAAAGAATTTTCTGAGGTGGCCGCACAGACCGAGGAAAAAGCCGCGATGGAATCTCAGCTAAGGGCCGAGGCTGAAGAAAAGCTGCAAGCCCAGAGCCGAGTACTGGAAGAATCGCAGGTCAGAGTACAGGAACAGGAGGAGGTCAGATTGGAAGTCGAAGCGAAAGCAGATTCCTATTCTGAGGCTTTGTCACAGGCCGAACAAAGGCTAAAGGCCGAATCAGCCGCACGAGCCGAAGCAGAAGATAAACTAAGGGCCGAGATTGAAGAACGGGCTCAAGTTGAAGAAAGGATGCAGGCTGAGATAGAAATAAGGTCAAAAGCCGAATCAGAGGCCGAATTATACAGCCGACAGATAGCTAAGTTGCAGGAGCAGTTCGAAGCTTATTCCGAGCAAATGGCTGAGGTTGAGGAAAAGGCCAATTCAGCCATCGAAGCCGGAGAAGAGATAGAAAAGAATTTGAAGTCGGCTGTTGAAGAGAATACTCAACTGCAGCAAAGACTTGAAGCTGAAGCCGAGATAACAGCCGAGGCACAAAAGAAGGCGCAGGCTGAATCCGATTTGCGGGACGAGATTGAGCAGAAACTGCATTCGCAAGAACAATTACTGGCCGACATGGAAGAAAAGACATCCGGTCTACAGCAGGCCTGGGATGAAATAGAAGAGGAACTAAAATCCGAGGTCGAGGAGAAAGCCAACGCTCAGGAGCATTTGCAGAAAGAGACCCAGCTAAGGTCTGAGGCTGAGGAAAAACTGGCATCTCAGGCCCGGACTTTAGAAGAAGTTCAGGCCAAATCCCAAGAGAGCGAGAAATCGCTTTTGGAGGCAGAGGCGAAAGCCAACGCTTATTCTGAGGCTTTGTCGCAGATAGAAGAGAGGTTAAAAGCTGAATCAGGTGCAAAGGCCGAACTTGAGGAGAAACTGCGAACCGAGACCGAAGCCAACGCAAGGGCTCAAGAGAGAATGAATGCAGAAATCGAGGCCCGGATAGAAGAAAAACTACAAAAGGAGATCGAGGTAGGGGCTGATATAGAGGAAAGATTGCTGGCTATGGCTGAAGCCAGCGCAGCAGCCGAAGAAAAGATAAATAAGGAAATCAAAACCCGCACCGAACTTGAAGAAAGATTGAAAGCTGAAGTTAAAGCAAGAGAAGAAATAGAACAGCAACTCGACGCCCAGACCCGGGCCCGCGTTGAAGCACAGGAGCAGGCAGAATCGGAGAGAAAATTAAGAGCCGAAGTTGAAGAAAGGCTTGAGACTGAAATTCAGGCAAGAATCGAAGCCGAGAAAGCATCAAGGGTTGAGGCTGAATTGCCTGTCGCTGCTGAAGAGAAATCCGACCCTGAGGGCGAGCAGGCTCCGATTCCGATAGTTTCTATAGAAATGACGACGTGTGAATGCTGTGAGCAAAAGAACACACCTGTGGAGGACATGGTAAGGATTGATTCAGGTCAGTTGCTGTGTCCTGATTGTTTAGCGGTCCTGAAGGGATGACACTTTCTACATAACTTCCATTGACTGAGCAAAGACAGCTTAAATCACCTTATATAATCGGTTTTCATTCCATGAAATATTGTTATTGTAAAAACCTTGCAGTTACAATAAAATGGTCTTCCGGTCCGGTTAAAATAGTATTGGTGTCTGAAGTTTTTGATTTTTTTGTTTAACATTTTATGGGATCGGGTTTTGTTTTAACTTCTTTGCAGGATTAATCTTAGGAAATAATATGTCATGAAACACAGAGACAGAGTCATGACAGCATTGGAGAGGAGGAAGCTGGACAGATGCCCGATGCAAATAAGTTTCACCCCGGAATTTGCGGCTAGATTGCGGCAGGACATTGGTCAGGAAACTTTAGCTAAGCATAACCCTCATGGTGGCGGCAATACGTACGAACTTGAGCGTATGCTGGAGGAGGACATGCTTTTGACCTCGGTTGGCTGGGCCAATTCGTATTACCAAGTCGATTGTGAAAACGGGCAGGGCTACACCGACGAGTGGGGTATTGAATGGAAGGCCTGCGAATACGAGACCAAGTTCGGCAAGGGAAAATATACCGAAGTCGTCAGGCATCCTCTGGCGGAAGATTCTGCGATAGATACTTATCAGCCGCTAGACCCGAACAGGCCTGAATTGTATACCGATGCAGAAAATACCATAAAGCAATACAAGGACGAATACTGGATTGTCGGTGTGACGGTTACGACGATATGGGAAACAGCCTGGGCGTTGCGAGGCCTTGAGCAAATGCTGATGGATTTGGTGCTTAATCGGGATTTGGCCGAGCGAATCTTTCAAATTCCGTATGACTATCATCTGACCGCTGCGAAGAAGCTGGTTCAGATGGGCGTGGATATGATTTGGCTTGGGGACGACATGGGCTGCCAGCGAAATATGATAATATCTCCGGAGCAGTGGCGGCAAATCTTCAAACCGAAAATGGCCGATTTTATCAGCGAACTTAGAAAAATAAATTCGGACATTAAGATTGCCTATCATTCGGACGGAAATATTTATCCTATTATTCCCGACCTGATTGAAGTCGGTCTCGATGTGCTTAATCCGGTTCAGCCTGCGAGTATGGATCCTGCTAAAATCAAGAAGGATTTCGGCGACAAGCTGTGTTTCTGGGGCACGATAGACGAGCAGTACACCTTGCCATTCGGGACACCGGAAGATGTCAAAAAAGAAGTTATAAAGCGTTTGAAAACAATCGGTGAAGACGGCGGGCTGATAATCGGGCCGACCCATCATGTACAGCTCGATACCTCACTGGAAAACTTCTGGGCCATGGTCAACACCATCAAAGAGACCCCTTACAGCAAACTGTAAAAGCAGTTCAAAAGAGGAAACTAAAACCTATTGATTCAGAGGTGGCGGTTATGAGAACAAATCTGATTAAAACTGTGGTTTTGCTTACATTGACGCTGGCGGTTAACACAAACGGCCAGAGCGAAGACAAGTGCTGGGACTCGGTCAATTTGCGAAATGAATTGATTGAGGTTCAGGCGGTGCCGAAAATAGGCGGGCGGATTATCCAGTACAAACTCGGAGATTACGAATACTTCTGGGTAAACAAAGAGCTTGCCGGTACCGACCCCCCTGCCAGTCGTTTAGCCTCCGATGGCGGCTGGCTCAACTATGGCGGTGATAAACTCTGGCCCGCCCCACAGGGCTGGAGTGACGATGAGCACTGGTTCGGGCCGCCGGATGCGGTGCTGGATGGCGGGCCATATACAGCGGAATTGACAAAAGAACACGGGCGAACAGTAGCCATTCAAATGACAAGTGAGAAAGACCCGCGAAGCGGGATACAATTTACAAGAAAATTTAAGATTTTTGATGGGACCACGCACGTTAAGATTAAAGCCACGATGGAAAATATAGATGACAAGCCACGGCGATGGGGCATCTGGGCGGTTACTCAGTTTGATACCAGTAACAGGCACGGAGATGGTTACAACGGAAACTTTTGGGTGTACTGTCCGATTAATCCGGACAGCATGTACCACAAAGGTTATAACGTGATATTGGGACTGGTCAGTCATCTCTCTTACAAACCCGATTATGAGAATGGGATGATGCGTGTTCATTACGATTACCGGGTCGGCAAAATCGGTATGGACTGCTCGGCCGGATGGATTGCCACACTCGATGCAACCGACGGTTATGTT
>Ga0114923_10002773_pt1 | contig 11841 bp, 8 predicted proteins | sample SumtaG_FD_89578 | JGI IMG/M metagenome (GOLD analysis project Ga0114923, IMG submission 89578) | Deep subsurface microbial communities from Indian Ocean to uncover new lineages of life (NeLLi) - Sumatra_00157 metaG | ecosystem: Environmental > Aquatic > Marine > Oceanic > Sediment | place: near... | reverse complement strand
TGTGAATCAATTTTTATATCATTTTGAATCATTTTTACCAGCTTGCAAAACATTTTTATGCTATAATATAAGCAGATCGTTTAAATTTAACAGAAATGAAAAGGAGGTAACAAATGGGGAATTTTTTTTTTGCGCGTTTGGTGGGCATCGATGAGACCGCTAAAATTTTAAAACAACAACTTAAGGACGTTGGTTTATATGAAAACCAGGAAAAAAAAATAACGGTTTCATCTCACTCGGCGGGTGGTTTGCTCGCCCGCTGGTTTATCGAGCAAGAGGATGGTAACACAATCTTTAAGCATCTCATCATTGCCGGCACCCCTAGCAATGGCACGGCGTTTGGTAACATCGCGGCTTACAGGAATATGGCGATTACAGCCCTTACTCTCTCGCTCAATTTCCTCAAACCTTATATTCCTTTTGCCAGTTTGGACAGTATTAAACATATAGACGAATTTCGTAAACCCGGGCCTGAAAAGATAGATATAGTTTGCCATCATCTCAATTATTTCGAATCGGAGGCAAGTTTGAAAGCATTGGCAAATGTTTTTCTGTAAATTAATAAAAAGCTTTTGTGGGGGTCCAGGGGGCGGTATTCTCGAAAAGAGCCCCCTGGCCGCCGGAGGCAAAATAATGGAGATTAACCATGAAAACTGTAATATTGGCATTTTCAAATGACAAAGACCAGTACCTGGAGATGATCAACAGGGAAAGGAAAACTATTTTCAAAACCCTGCAAAATCATCATGACAGGGGTTATATCCGGGTCCATAAAGAAGAGAGTACCTCTATAGAGGATATTTTCCAATTATTTAATCGTTATGACCAGATCGCTATTTTCCACTATGGCGGTCATGCCAACGGGACCCATTTGCAGTTGGAAACCGGGGCAGGGGAATCGCAATTGGCCAATGCCGTGGGCCTGGCACAGTTGCTGGGCCAACAAAAAGAACTGAAATTGGTTTTTCTCAACGGTTGTGCCACGTTGAACCAGGTGGAGCTTTTACTATCTTCCGGTGTCAGGGCAGTCATTGCCACTTCCGCTGCCATCGATGATAGAATGGCCACGGAATTTGCCGAACAATTTTATAATGCCCTTGTCGGCCAGTCCACTATTGAAAAAGCCTTTGAAGTAGCTAAAGCATTTATTGCCACCAGGTATGGACAGTCAAAAGAGATTAACCTGTATAGAGATATAAGCTGGGAAAGAAAACCAGCGGCAGCAAAAAATGAAATCGCCTGGGGATTGTATACCAATGAAAATAGCCGGGAAGTGTTGGGCTGGAAACTTCCTGAAACTCCCTGTGAGTCTGTCATTATTCGCGGCAGTGCCGTTTCTTACACCGACAGTGTCCAGGTAAATACCCAACTGATAGAAACCCTGTTCACTGAAGTGGCACGGCATAGTATTGAAGTGGGCTATTTGCTGGAAGCTTATAAAAAAAGCAAGCGCATGGATATCCGCATGGTGCGTCAGGCTATTATCGACAGTTTGCCCATACCGGTGGGGGAACAATTAAGACGGCTCTTTGCCGGTACTGGCATCGATGTCGACAGGCTGCGTCAATTGGTTCTTACTTATAACACCATTATCGAATTACTCTGTTTTACCATGGTATCCCAGCTCTGGGAAGCTAAATTTAAAAACCCGGGAACTCTAATCGCCGACCATTACCTGGTGCAATTAAAAAGCTTTTTTGCCTTAAATGCCGATAATTACCGGAAATTCAACTATGTAAAACTAATCGAAGCGATTGCAGGGATATTCAAAGAAAATAAGATAAAACCCTTTGTAGAGGAATTGAGTATGGTAGAAGAGAGTTTACAGGCCAAAGATGAATTTTACAATGCGTACCGCTTCATGGAGGAGATGAAACTGGAAATCATCGAAGAGCAAGTAAAAGCTAGTGAAATTGAGAGCTTTTGTGTCCAGGCGGATGAGCATCTGGGTACTGTTCTTAAAAAATTGGCCTTTATTGTCAAATACAAACTCACCACCATTAAGCTGATAGAGATCATTAACCCCAGGCATAAAAAACCTAAGTTCCTCCACAAGTGGGTTTTGCTGGATCGAATTACCGCGGGTATTTTAGATGAGCAGGTTTTATACGACTCTTTTACGGATAACGATTCCGTGATTTTACTCAAAAGTGTCGATAATGTTGCCGAGTACCTGAGCTTTTCCCCTTTTATAATCGATGAAAATGCCCTCACAAGAAATCAAAATTCAAAACTCTTTTATTATACCTATCAAGATATATCAAGCGGGAACGATTGTTATTATTATAAATTTATCGACAACGAGGAGGAGAAATTAATCGTATCGGAAACAAAATATCCGCAGGTTAAAGAACAATTCGAAGAATTTAAGGAGAATATGAAATGACACCGCAGGGCAAACAAACGATCATATACCGCTCGCCATTTAAATTTTTAGACGCTTACGAAAAAAATGACAAAGATATTTTCTTTGGCAGGGAGAAGGAAATAGAATTACTATACAACACCACCTTTAAAACCAACCTCATGCTGGTGTACGGACAATCGGGAACAGGAAAAACCAGTCTTATTCAATGCGGACTGGCTAACCGGTTCCGAGAGACCGATTGGTTTGATATATACATCCGGAGACGGAAAAATATCAACGCTTCCCTCCAACGGGAGATAAGGAAAAAAGCGGTAACACCTATTGAACAGGGCGCAGCAGTGTCTGAAGCCGTTCAATCCCTTTACCTGGATTTTCTCAAACCCGTCTATTTGATCTTCGACCAGTTTGAAGAACTTTTTATCCTGGGTACAAAAGAAGAGCAGCAGGAGTTTTTTAAGTCCACTGCGCTTTTGCTCAAAGCCCCGGGTGGGGGCGGCAAAAAAAGAGTGACATGCAAAATAATCTTTGTCATGCGGGAAGAGTACATTGCGCTGCTTTATGATTTCGAAAAGGTGGTTCCTGAACTTTTCGATAATCGCATCCGGGTAGAACCCATGCATCTGTCTAATGTAGAAGGGGTCATTAGAGGTTCTGCCAGTGCCTTTGAAATCCGGGTTGACCAGCCCGATGAAACCGTTAAACAAATCATCGATAACAACAAGGATAAAAAAGGAACGGTTCAATTGCCTTATTTACAGGTCTATTTAGACCGGTTGTACAAAGAGGCGGAAGCAGCCCAACCGTCTAACCCTATCATATTTACACCGGGTTTGGTAGCAAAGATCGGTAAAATAAGCGATGTGATGGCAGTATTTTTAGATGAGCAGACCGAACAGGTACAACAAGGCTTAAACCTGGAACACCCGGATGCACCGGATGAATCTGTCTGGCAGGTGCTCAACCAATTTGCAACGGTGGAAGGAACCTCTTTACCTATGCAAAAAGAAATACTGTATTTGAAATCACCGTTACGAGAAGATATCATAAACTATTGCCTGACCGGGTTGGAAAAGGCCCGTATTTTGCGTCTTTCGGAAAAAGATAAGACCTATGAAATTGCTCATGATGCGCTAGCGCAGCGAATTGACGACAAAAGAAGTGTAGAAGAGAAAACATTTCTAAAGATAGAGAAACTGGTAAAAGACCGGTTTGACTCTTATAAAGACACGGCTGCTTTACTGACTAAAGGCGAACTTAACTATATTGAACCTTATGAGGAAAAGCTAAAATCAAAATTAGACGATGGCGAAATTAAATTTATAGTAAAAAGTAAAAAAAAGGTATCCAAACGAAGAAGGGTATTCGCTGTTAGTATTGCTGCCACAATTTTTATATTATTATTATTTGCTTTTTTTGCATTCTGGCAGTGGAAAATAGCTGAAAAAAATTATAACAGATCGGAATCCCTCCGCCTTATTCCTAAAGCACAGGAAAAAGTAAAAGAAGATCCCACCATTGCTTTACGTATTGTAGAGGTTGCCTGGCAATTGGATAAGAATGAAACCGTAAACGAAACCATCCGGGAGATTTATCTAAAAAACAGGTTTTATAAAACCGTTGTAAAACCCGTTTCATATACTATTTCCGCTGCCATTTCAGCGGATGGAAAATATATTCTCACCGGTTCCGGGGATAATGCTGCTAAATTATGGGACATGGAAGGAAATGAATTGCCGGTGGTTTTTAAAGGGCATAGTAAAGAAATCACTTCCGTGGCCTTTTCGCCGGATGGAAAACATATTCTAACCGGCTCAAAGGATGAAACCGCCCGGTTATGGGACCGGGATGGAACAGGATTAAAGGTTTTGAAAGATCATAACGGTTGGGTTACTTCCGTGGCCTTTTCGCAAGATGGTAAATCTATTCTTACTTGCTCGTTGGATGGAACCGCATGGTTATGGGATTTGCAAGGAAATGAAAAACAAATTTTTGAAGATATTGAACGTTCCATCACTTCCGCTGCCATTTCTCCTGACGGTAAAACTATTCTCACCGGTTACCAGGAAGGGGCCGCACAGTTATGGGACGTTAAGGGAACGAAATTACAAGATTTCACCGGTCATAAAGATGAGGTGACTTCCGTTGCCTTTTCACCGCATGGGAAATCTATTCTCACCGGGTCAAAAGATAAAACCGCCCGGTTATGGGACATACAGGGAAAGAAATTGCAAGATTTCATCGGCCATAAAAATGAAGTAACTTCCGTGGCTTTTTCACCGGACGGGGAATATATTCTCACCGGGTCAAAAGATAAAACCGCCCGGTTATGGGACATACAGGGAAAGAAATTGCAAGATTTCATAGGGCATGAAGAAGAGATTATTATCGCTCTCTTTTGGCCGGATGGGAAATATATTCTAACCGGATCGCCTGATAAAACCATACGTCTTTGGGACATTAAAGATATCATCTCCCAGGTTCTGGAAAAGCATGCTGCTGCTGCCAATGTAGTGGCCATTTCGCCTGACGGCAACTATATTCTCACCGGTTGCCAGGATGGAACGGTAAATTTACGGGACATCAAGGGAAAAAAATCAAAAGCTTTCAGAATACATGAAGACGGTGTTACGTCTGCTGCCTTTTCTCCGGATGGGAAATATATTCTTACAGGGTCTGAAGATAAAACCGCCCGGTTATGGGATTCGGCGGGAAATCCAATTCAAGATTTTAAAATACAGCATAAAGATGTAGTCACTTCCGTGGCCTTTTCCCCGGACGGAAAATATATTCTAACCGGGTCGAGGGACAAACCCGTTCGAATATGGGATTTGCAGAAGAACTCTTTACAACTGCAGATCACAGGCGATAAATTAATGATCTCTGCCGTTGCCTTCTCCCCGGATGGTAAATATATCTTCACGGGATCGGAGTATGGCAGTGCTCAATTATGGAATGTAAAGGGCAACCCATTATATGCTTTCACCGCACATGAATTCAGGATCACTTCCGCTGCCTTTTCCCCGGATAGCAAATCCATTCTCACGGGGTCTCTTGATACAACCGCCCGGTTATGGGACCTGAAAGGAAAGGCATTGCAGACTTTCAGGAATCATACATCTTTTGTTTATTCCGTTGCCTTTTCACCCGGTGGCAAATACATCCTCACCGCCTCTAAGGATAAAACCGCCCGGTTATGGGACCTTGAAGGAAATGAAGTACAGGTTTTCAAAGGGCATAGTGACTGGATTAATTCAGCCGCTTATTCACCGGACGGCAAGTATATTATCACTGGTTCCAGGGATAAAACTGTCCGTAAGTGGGAGATAAGGATGCCTTTTGACGTTTTTTTACAAAATGGTGTTTGTGAAGCGTTAAGCAAAAAAGAGAAACAGGAATATGGGATCGAGGATTGATCCGGATTTTTTTAAGTAAAGGAGGAAATAAAATGAAAATCGGGAAAATGATATTGGTGTTCATGTTAATGGCATTGATTTTAACAAGCCCGGTCTCGGTCTATGCAAACGAGACGGTTACGATTAGAATCGGCAGTATTGCCCCTAAGGGTTCCCCCTGGGACAAGACCTTTAAGAAGATAGGGAGGGAATGGGCAAAAATAACAAAGCAAAAGGTAAAGCTCAAGATATACCCCGGAGGAATTGCCGGCAGCGAAGTGGATATGATAAAAAAAATGGACGAAGGTACATTAGGAGGTGCCGCCCTGGTCAATGACGGTATCGCCCATATATACCGGGATATTTACGTACTGCTCATCCCCTGGCAATTCACCTCCGATAAAGAATTTAATGATGTTTTCGCTAAAATGAAACCGTTTTTTGAAAAAGAAATTGAAAAAAAAGGCTTTAAGGTGGTTGGTTGGTCATTAAACGGATGGTCAAGACTTTTTTCAAAAAATCCCGTGTTTTACCCCGGGGATTTGAAAAAGCAAAAACTCTCTTTTACAGCGGAAAACCCGGACATGGCGCAGGCATGGGAAGTTTCCGGGTTCCAACTTGCTCCCGGTGATTTCAAGGACCTGATGATGAACCTGGAAACCGGTAAAGTCACATCCTTTTTTTTGCTGCCGTTTGTTGCTATTTACGGTGAATACTACACCTTGGCTCGCAACATGTGTACTCTCAAAGTTTTTCCCCTGATCGGGGGCATATTGCTCTCGAAAGAAACCTGGAAAAATATTCCTCGGAGGTATAAAAAACAAATGATCAAAGTCGCACGAAGGTATTTCGATGATTTATATCAAGAAGTCAAAAAGCTTGAAGAAGAGGCCATAGAAAAGATGGAAGAGTATGATTTGATCAGGAATAAGTTACCGGTTGATGCTCCAAAAACATGGCAGGATGCAGCAGGCAAGATTGTTGACGAACTTATTGGAAAATCTTTTTTTTCAAAAGAAGTATACGATCGAGTGCAGCAGTACATAAAAGAATATAGGAGGAAAGCCAAATGAAGATTCGCATATCGTTTATTTTCGCTTGTGTTGTTTTGTTTATTGTAATGGGAGCATATTCATGTTCCATCAAGAAAATGGCCATGAACCAGGTGGCCAATGCCATGAGCGCACCGGGAGGGGATGATGTTTTTACAGGAGACAACGATCCCGAACTGGTGGGAGATGCCATGCCCTTTCTCATCAAAATGCTTGAATCCTTGTTGGCATCGATTCCCAATCACCAGGGTTTGCAGTTGAAAACCGGCTCTCTTTACGTGATGTATGCCGCTGCATTTTTAAACGGTCCTGCGGAAATGCACAAAGAAGAGACAGACGAAGAATATGAAAAAAAGGAATTCCTGATGCAGCGGGCCAAAAATCTATACCTGCGGGGACGGGATATCTTATTAAACGCCCTGGATAAAAAACATCCCGGGTTTTTAAAGAAAATAAAAGGGAAACGCTTTAAGGATGCAGTAAAGCCTATGGGGCAAGATGATATCGATTTTTTGTATTGGGCCGGATTAGGGTGGCTGGGTGCATTTGGCCTCGACCTCTCCGATATGGACCTGGCAATAACATGGCCGCGGGCCAAAGCCTTGATGGATAAAGTCCTGGAAATGGATGAGAATTATGGGAATGGTGCAATCCATAACTTTTATATCCGGTACTACGGCTCCCGTCCGAAGAATATGGGTGGGAACATTAAATTAGCCCGGGAACATTTTCAAAAAGCCCTGGATATCTCCGGCGTGAAATCAAGTTCACCCTATCTTTCACTGGCAACTACGGTAGCAGTTAAAGAGAGGAACCCGGGAGAATTTAAAAAACTACTGGACCACGTCCTGGCAATCGCTCCCGAAGCCGACAAAGAAGGCAGGCTCATGAATACATTGAACCGGAGAAAATCCCGTTGGTTACTTTCTCACCTGGAGGATTTTTTCCTCCTGGAAGAGGGGGATATAAAATGAAAATCGAAAAAATTATATTGCCGGTCATGTTAATTCTAACGTCAATTCCAGCGGGAAAAGGGACAGGCAGAATTTTGCCCGTCTTTGCATATTTGCATGCACCGTGCACGGATTTGCACGGATTTCGTTTACGCAGCACCGGATGCTTGTTTTCGTTGATGGAGTGCAATCGCTGGTGAAGGACTTTTTCGGCTTCCCTTTTGCTGGTGGAAATCGGTCCCCTAATACCGCCTGCCTTTGAGAAAAAAATAAAATACCTGCCCCATACCTGACCTCAGGAACGGCGCGGGTGCCCTATTAGGGGGGCGCTTTTCGAGAAAACTGCCCTCTGGACCCGTGAAACATCCGCAAAAGCTTCTTATTAGTAAATTAACAATTTGCTTTGTCAAAAATTGTTTCCAGGATATGAAGAGCCTTTTTGCACTTGCTCAGCCTTTCCCGGTTGACATCGCAACTGTCCTTGAAGTCTGAATACTCAAGAACCGACATTTGCCCACCATAGGTGGATCGAAATGAAAACGCATCGGACACAATTTTCTCATCGGAAAAAATTTGCCGTTTCAGCGATTGAATGCTTTCTTTCAAGTTGATCAAGCCATTTTCATCAGTCACAATATATTGCCCCGGAACATCCGGATGCGGCCAGGTAAAGCCGAGGGCTTTGATTTCATCACTTTTAAATATATGTTTCATAAAGATATTTTACCAGAAAAAAAGTAAAGAAGTAAAGCTCATTTTATGCTTCCGGCAGCCAAAGCTCCGAGGAAGGCTTAAGGTGCCATAGGGGCTGAAGGCTTCCCCTACATCTAAAATACAAATTCCCTTAAATGTTTATTATATTTAATATTTTAATGCATTTTATGTGAAATGGATCATTAGAAGAAGCCTTCTGGATGGCCCGCTATTTCGCAGGGCCTTCTTAGGCCCCCCCGCCGTGAGGCCGCAATGGGATAACAATATCTGAACCCTTCCCCTTACTTCGCTTAAACACACCACCATCATCGCTCCTATCCTGGCCCACGCTGTACAACAACTGTTTGGTTTCATTCCATTTATAGGAATTCCCGGAAAAAGGGTCCGGTGTTTGAAAGGCTTTCAACCGCTTTAATAGGTCGTTAACGGGTTTTTTCCCGGTATAGTTAAGATGAGGTTCCGCGCAGATGCGGGTCATATCATAGATTGCTTTGGTGTAATGGGACATTAAAATATCATGTTTAAATTCCGGGTTATACAGTTTGCTGTAAAGAAATTTACCGGTGGAATTTTGCAGCCACCAAAAGAATCCTTGCTGGAGGTTCCCGGGTTCCGGCAGTGGGGATTCCCATCGAAAGGGCGGTTTTTTTTCATACTTGATGCAGGTTGAAATAAACTGGAAATAGTAATTCCTGGTACGCTGCTTTTGAAAAAATGCCCGGGCCATATAGCCAAGTTCCTTGCCCAATACTGTATTACCTCTCTCTACATATCCTTCAAGGGAATCTATCCATCCCTCGATGGCAAGGTAGTGGCCGATAAACGCATTGCGAATTCCATACTCTTCATAAGTCAAGGGAGTTAATTCCTTAAAAATCAGCGAAATCATTCCCGGTGAACACTGGTTTTGATTCATCACACTGGTAAGGGCCATGAGTGATTGCTGTAAAATTCTCTGGGCAGTATAGGCTAGATAAAGTGAACGGGAGGATTGCAGCAGTTTTTTGCTCAGGTGAATTTGAGCCAGGATACCTCTTATTCCTCCGGGGTTCCCGGCTTGAAAATCAATGATTCGCAGCGAGGTATAAAACATGGCAACCATCAACAGGGCATCATTGTCAACAGGAAAACCAATTGAGGTGAAATCCCTGACCATGTCACTGTTTACCAATTTCTGATAGCGGTCCAGCAAAAAGGCAACCTGCCCGGCCACTTTTTGGATTTTATCTTTTTGGGAACGTACATGGCTGACCCAATCGTCTCTATATTGATTAACAAAGCGGATAATTCGTTTATAACGGAGGAACCGCTTCCGGTACTCCTGGGAATCCCATTCCTTCATGAAGCGGTCATTGTCAAAGGCAGGGTCGAAGAGTTTCCGGTACTTGGTCGTGGTTTTTTCGGACAGGACATCGCAGCCGGGGGATTCCCCAAGAGCCACTATAAAATAAAAACCATTGTTTTTTTCAAAGGAAGCCGGTACCAGGTCCCCATGTGTAAATACACCGGGAGGTTCAGGTGCATCAAACCGGTTAAAGATGAAAAACAATACCAGGAGACCCAATAAAAACAGGAAAATTTTAAGCGCTGTATTCTTATTCATTTTCTGCTGCTCCATATACATTATAGTATAGTATTTAATATCAATTTCCAACATTTTTGTCAAATCCCCTCGCCGTGGGCCGAGCCGCGGCCTTGATTTTTTCTTTATTTATGATATCTTAGAGAGATGAAACCATTCCTGGTATGTTTATGTTTCGTTATTCTATTTGTTGGCCAAATGGACCCTTCCCGGGTTCAAAAAGACCCGGAGATTGACCTGTTTTTTCAGGCTTCCGGAAAAGATAAAAAAAAAGCCTTGGAGGCACTGGATAAAATTACCGTTAATTGGCAAGATGGATACAGCGGGTTGATCCTTGACTTATCCCGGTTTATGAGGCCGCAGCGTTCGACTCATCCCACTGCAAAAATACGAAGGCGATTGATCCGCTTTTTAAGGAAACGGACCGGGAAGAATTATGGAGACAATCTCAGTCGCTGGAGGCAATGGCTGTGGTCTTTACCTTATTCACCCCACCCGGATTTTATCTATTTCAAAGCAAAACTCTATTCAATTGTTGACGCAAAAATGTCTCTTTTTTTTAAACCCGGCAGCAAAACAACAATCAGGCTGGATGAGGTGGATTGGGGAGGCGTGAAGGTCAATGGGATACCCCCCCTTGACCATATCCCGGTTTTGCCGGCACATACGGCAGGATACCTGGATGATAACGATGTGGTTTTTGGTCTCAGTATTGAAGGAGAAGCACGGGCTTATCCGCAGCGAATTATTGGTTGGCATGAAATGGTCCTGGACCGTCTCGGCGGTAAAGATATTACCCTTGTTTATTGTACCTTGTGCGGGGCTGCCATTCCCTTTAACAGTGAATGCGGCGGTAAAAAACGACATTTCGGAACCAGTGGCTTGCTTTACCGGTCAAATAAGCTGATGTTTGACCGGGAGACCAACAGCCTCTGGTCTGCTCTCAGCGGAGAACCGGTAATTGGTGAGCTGGTGGGAAAAGGGTTGCGGTTGGAGGTTTTCCCGTTGGTTGTCACATCCTGGGGAGAATGGAAAAAGGATCATCCCAATACCACGGTTCTTTCCCAACAAACCGGGTTTATCCGTGACTATCGGGAAGGGGCCGCTTACAAAAATTACTTTGCTACAGATAAACTGATGTTTCCTGTTTCTAACGTTGACAGGAGATTGAAAAATAAATCGGTTGTCCTGGTTATGCGTTTGCAGAAAGAGGGAGCAGTGGGTCAACAAATTACGCTGGCAATATATACCCCGCTTCTCAATAAGAGGCCTCTCTACCCGTTCAAAGCAGCAGGTAAACATCTACTGGTCATCACCAGTGCGGCAGGTGCCAGCCGGGTTTACCATGCCGGGGATTATCGCTTTAAAAAGATTCCAGGTGACAGGTTAATTGTTGACAGTGAGGATCGAACCTGGGAGATCGAAGAAGCTTTCTTGAAAATGCATCAGAATCCTACGATTAAGCTAAAGCGGGTCCCTGCTCATTCGGCTTTTTGGTTTGGCTGGTATGCCCAATTCCCTGATACATTGCTCATCAAGTAGCTTCCGGCCTGTCCCCAAATTCTGAAGAAGCGGCAGACAGATATGTTGAAACGGCAGAGACATATGTAGGAACCGCTGACAGATATGTTAAAACGGCAGAGACATATGTAGGGACCTCTGACAGATATGTTAAAACGGCAGAGACATATGTAGGGACCGCTGACAGATATGTTAAAACGGCAGAGACATATGTAGGGACCGCTGACAGATATGTTAAAACGGCAGAGACATATGTAGG
>Ga0114923_10002772_pt1 | contig 11841 bp, 13 predicted proteins | sample SumtaG_FD_89578 | JGI IMG/M metagenome (GOLD analysis project Ga0114923, IMG submission 89578) | Deep subsurface microbial communities from Indian Ocean to uncover new lineages of life (NeLLi) - Sumatra_00157 metaG | ecosystem: Environmental > Aquatic > Marine > Oceanic > Sediment | place: near... | reverse complement strand
TCTATGAGGGTGGATTAGTAGATGTTTCACATGTAATTTTACAAAATTATGATGATGATTCTTTCTTACAAATGATTCCCTCTCTTTTTCAACATTTATCTATTTTTCCAACTCTTAATGAAGAACAGCATCTTGCCATGATATACCATAATGAAATAAAGAGGAATATAATCAACCGTCTTAGGGAGGAAAGCGTAGTTTCTAAATCAGAATTGATGGTATGGTTAAAGGAAGTATATGATAAAAGTTCTATAGATATAGATTCCGTCTTAATGGAACTTATTAGAAATGAAATTGTAAAAGAAGCCTCAGTAAAAGGAATGCCTTCTGAATTAATTTTTCTTACCAAAGATCTTTTGTTGATTAGAAGACCCCCCATTAAACTACTAAGAAATTTATCTGAAAAAAGATTATCTTCACGATTAATAAGAGATTATCGGTCTTCTGTCGAATCCTTTTTCCAAGATTATCGCCCTTCAGAGATGGATAATCTTAAAATAATTAATGCTTTAGTTAATCCTCAAGTTTATGAAACATTACGATTATTAAGAATTAAAATAGTAAACAGAGAAGAACTCCAAAAACTTAAAAAAAAAGGTGTAGAAGATACTGCGGGTGTTCTTAAAGCTTTATACGATTGCCAGTTAATTAAAGTTTTTCAAGGTAAAGATGGAAAAGAGCATTATGCTCTGATCTCTGATTTCTATTTAGGATATATGTTTCCAAAATATCTTTTAAATATTATTAAAAAAGACTATGAGAATAAGTCTAAAGCAAATCCGGTATTGATTGAGTGTTTAGATGTATTAGAAACAACATATTTAAATCTAAAATCCAAAAAAAAAATTAAAAATGTAAAAAGTGATTAATAATGTATGATGCTCTTTTTAAGGTATGTCTTTTTGGTGATGGAGGAGTCGGGAAGACTAGTTTAGTTAATAGATATTTAACAGGCTTGTTTAAAACGGGTACAATCATGACTATAGGAGTCGATTTTTTGGTGAAAAGTCTCGAAATTCAAGGAAAAAAAGTTGCTTTACAAATTTGGGACTTTGCTGGAGAAAAACGTTTCCAATTTCTTTTGCCAGGATATGTTAAAGGAACTTCTGCCGGTATTTTTATGTTTGATATTACCAGAATGTCTAGTTTAACGAGTCTTAACGAATGGTTAGAATTTTTTAAAAAAGGGACTGATGAGGAAGGGGAAAATATACCCATAATGATGGTTGGTGGAAAGATAGATCTTAGTAATAGAAGGTCTGTTTTCAGTATTGATGCAAAAGAGATAGCTCAATCACATAATCTTTTAGAATATATTGAATGCTCTTCCAAAACTGGGGAAAATGTAGAATTACTCTTTAACAAATTAGCACAATTTTTACTCAAAAATGCAGGGATGCTATAATATTATAAGTACAATTTTTAAAAAATATTTGATTTTTTATTAATATGCTTAGGTATTTCAATAATATTAAAAATACTGAAGACTAATAGATAATAAATTAACATTTATGGTTTCTTAAAATTCATAATCTTAAAAAATAATTAACATTATCATTCCCAAATAGATTTGATGAAAAAAATACCTTACCACGAGTATAACTATGCGAGATTTAAAGTATAAGATATGTATCTTTGGAGATGGTGGAGTTGGAAAAACAACTTTAGTAAACCGATATCTTACAGGACTATTTAAAGACAATTCTGATATTACTATAGGAGCAGATTTCTATGTAAAACGAATAGAAATTGATGGCATTAAAGTAACTCTTCAAATTTGGGACTTCGCTGGCGAATCGCGTTTTAGGTTTATTCTACCATCTTATCTCATAGGTAGCAATGGTTGTATCTTCATGTATGATATTACTAGATACAGTAGTGTAAGGAATGTTAAGGACTGGATAAGTGTTTTCAAAAAGGGTACTCAACAACGAAATGAAGAAATCCCTATTATCATGGTTGGGGGAAAATTAGATTTACAATTTAAAAGAGTTGTTTCCAAGGAAGCTGCTCTTGAGGTTGTAAAAGAACAAAATTTTTTAGATTATACTGAATGCTCTGCTAAAACAGGGGAAAACGTAGATGATATCTTTCTTAAAATCGCTCGTATAGCTATGGTTAGAGATGGTTTAATTAAAGATTGAAAGTCTCTAATTAATGATACTCAATTTGACTAAGTATGTTATATACAAAATTTAAGGTATGTATCTTTGGTGATGCTGGAGTTGGAAAAACAACTTTAGTAAACCGATATCTTACAGGAATTTTTGACAGCAATTATAAAATCACAATTGGTGCGGATTTTTATCTAAAGAAACTAATAATAGACGATAAAGATGTAACTCTTCAAGTTTGGGATTTTGCTGGTGAAAAAAAATTTAGATTCCTCCTGCCCAGTTATGTTGCAGGCTCTGCTGGGGGGATTTTCATGTATGATATAACACGATCATCTAGTATCCAAAGTTGTAAAAGTTGGCTAGAGGTTTTTAAAAAAAGTTTCGAAAGCAATAAGATTGATATTCCATTGGTGATGGTGGGAGGGAAATTAGATTTAGAATCTAAAAGAACAGTTTTCAAAGAAGAAGCATCTCAAATGGCAAGTATTTATGATTTTTCTGAAAATTTGGAATGTTCAGCCAAAACAGGTCAGAATGTAGAGGATATATTTCTCAATCTTTCTAAAAATATGCTAGATAAAATTAATTATTATTAATTCAAAGTAAAATTTTCAATATTATTTTTTATTGATTCATATAACCTTTTTAATCCCTATAAAGCTGCTAAAGATTATAAAGTGAGGGTATAATTGGAGAACAGTTTAACTCCTGAAAAAATATGTAATGATTTTTTCAACGGAAGTATGAGTAGAAACGAGGCGGAAGAACTCTTAGTTTCTTTAGTTGAAAGCAGCGAGGATATGAATATCCGAATTGAGTGTATAGAAGCTTTTGAACAAATTGGAATAATTAATAAAAGAATTTTCGATATCCTAGAAGACTGTTTAATCTCAGATGAAAATCCATTAATTAGAGCAGCTGCAGCAAAATGTTTTTTGTTATTATTTCCAAAAAAAGGGTTTCGTCCATTAAAGTGGTCTATTCAAAATGAACAATCTGTTTTTGTGATAATACCTCTCTTTGATTTGTTGGAAACACTTGATAATTCCGATTTAGAAATTTATTCAAAAGAGATAATTAAAAGATTTGAGATATTGGCATTCAAGTATATTGATGATGATATTCATCCCCAAGATGCATTAGTAATGGGTTTAGTAGAAATGCTTACCGGAAGAAAAATAAATTCAAATGAAATAGTGGACATTTCAGGAGAAATAGAACACTTTATGTTTCATTATAAAATAAGTGAAAATGGTCGACGTATAAGAATAAAAAACTTTGTTGGGGAGCTAAATGAAAGAAATAATCTTAATGGTAAGAGTGAACTTAAATTTAATACATATAAACTTAATAACAGAAATTGAAAAATTTTGAGTAAAAATGGCTAAAAAAACATCTATTAATCCATTAATAAGAAGTAAAAAATGGGAATTTTGTGGGCATGATTTTAACTCCTATTCCTAAATTATTTAATTCATTAATAAAGCTATTTTAAAAATTTGATATTTTGTTGGACTTCAAAGTTCAACAAATTTGAAAGTTAAAAGAATTGGCTGAAGAATTTATCTCAATAGTTAATTTTGACCCAAAAATAGAATATCAGTAAAAATGAGGAAAATGGTAAAAGAATTTATTTGTCGGAGGTCACATTTTGATTCTTACCCTATTGAAATTAAAAATGACTGGACATTAACCCTAATAGCTAATTAACCATTTAAAAAAATGGCTAAAAATTCATCCAGCATTACTGTGGATTTTTATTAACCCATTAATATTTTTTAGGTAAAAATAAAATAAATTAAAGTTTGGGAATTTATTTATGATGTGAGTGTCATTTTTAACTCTGATGATGAAGAAATTCTAAAAAATATAATAAATTCAAGTAGCTCCATTGAACAGAAATTAGAAAAAGGATTATATTTTTTTCACAACAATTATGACAAATATGAATCTCCAAAATGTTTGGATGCTATTATCTTGTTTTTTAAGGATGTAATTTTTAACCTAAATCCTCGACTTTGTTGCCTTTTTTTTATGGATGTTTTTTACTTGGGCGCTCCAGAATATTCAGGAACTGAAAAAGATAAAATTTACTTTATAGAATTACCTGCCATAACTTTAAAAGAGTTAATTGATATAGGTTTTAATACATCTAAGATAATTGGAGGAATAATTCAATTTGATCATTCTAATCATCTAGCATATCAATTATCTCAAATTTTTGATTATTTATTTGAAAAAGAGCTTATTACCAAAGCGATATTCATTGATATTTTGCAAATTATTATAGTAAATGAATTTGCAAGCCTTATGAGAGTTGGAAGACTCCTTGCGAGCTTTGTACATTATCATATTTTTAAAATTAGTGAGGTTTCAGAAATCATTAAAGAAATTCGGACTATTTCAAAACTGGGAATTGATGAGGTATCTGAACTTATCATAGGTTTTAATTCCTCAATAAATTCTGATTCTGCTAAAATAAAAATTATAAGAGATGTTCTTAACTTAGATAAATTTAATTCAAGTACAATGAAAGATGAAAATTGTATAAAAGATCCAGTTATAGTTATAGCTAAAACACTCTCTAATGATTTATATAACAATTTCTCAGTTATTCCTATTATTGAGTTTACAATGAGATTAGAAATAGAAAAGATTTTAGCTGACTCACTAAAATATATGAGAGATTCATTGATGATTAGTATTAAAAGAATAACAACAATATTACGCAAATTTATTATCTCTAAAAGATTGGAATATAATCTCATCCCGAAATTTATCTCTATTAATTTCTCAAAATACGAAATATCTGAATTTATCGTAAATTTCTTCAAGTTTGAAGAAGTTGATTTAACTAAAGATGATTTTAGTTTATTTTTATCAGGATTTTATAATCAACAATTTCATGGATTTAAAAACCAAGATTTGAAACAAATAATCTTTCATATTCGGAAAATTCAACCGCATTTTTTAAATTCAATGAATATTGAAGATATAGATGAATTTTTGAATTCTATTTAAAAATCTCATCAAGTGAATTTATAACTATATCTGGAATTAGATTCTTATCTATTCTATTTGATTTATTGATGTCAATTAATAAGTTATCAATCTCCTCTTTTGAAGTAACACCTGTTAGAACGGCAACTGTCTTAATTCCTGCGCGATTTCCGGCTAAAATATCTGTATTTAATCGATCTCCAAAAATACAAACATCTTTTGCTGATAAATTAAAGTCTTTTAGAATTAAATCAATTCCAAAAGTTTCAGGCTTTCCAAAAATTTTAATCGGTTTTTTATTTGTACAAGTTTCAAGAGCATTAACCATTACTCCTGCTCCAGGTAACAACCCTCGAGCTACAGGCAAAGTAGTATCTGCATTAGTAGCGAAAAATTGGGCATTTCCCTCTAAAATACACCTTTGGGCAATAGCTAAGTTTGTATATTTAAATTCTCTATCAAGGCCAACAATTACAAAATCAACATCTTCATAATTCACAGGATCGGTTATTACATTATGGCCCCTTGATTTTAACTCTTCTCTTAAACCTACTTCCCCAACAACAAATATAGTTGCATTTTTCTTAATATTTGTTATTTTAGCAGAAGTTATAGAAGCACTCGTATAAAAATCAGTATCTTTGCTTACAATATTGAATTTTTTTAATCGATCAACATACATCTGTCTAGTAATTGTAGAATTATTTGAATTATACACGATTTTAATTGAGTGGTGGTCTAATTCTTCAATAATTTTATCCGCGTTAGGGACCAAAGACTGTCCCCTATAAATTACTCCATCTAAGTCAAAGATTGCTAATTTTATATCATGTAAATCATTGATTAACTGTCTCATATATATTATTAAAAATTGCGAATTTCTTTTATTCCTTTAGTTTTAATTACGAAATTGATTTTCTGTGATAAAACAAAAGATAATAATATTGGATTCTTTAGCTCAATCTAATAGGAAATCCTAAAATATATACAAAAAGTGTTAAAACAAGAGATAATATAATTGGATTCGAAAGGTTATCTGCAATTATAGTTGGAAAATAATCTAATAAAAAGAAAATAAGAGCTGCAATTAATCCATATATTGGCCCCATAAAAATTAGCCCGATTATGAATGCACTTCCTGTACCTGCTATAAATCCCTCAACAGATTTTATATCTCCCCCGGGACATGTTACTTTAGTTTTTCCACATCTTTTCCCTATTAAAGCAGCTAAAGCATCTGAAATGCACGCTATTAGCATTCCTGTAATAAATACATAAATATGAATTAAGTTAATTAGATAGAGCATATAAGAGAAAGTTAGTCCAGTAATCAGATAAATGTGAGCTCCAACTGCGTTTTTTTCTTTATCTCTGAGAATTGGCTTTGTTAAAAAATTTAAAAGAGAATATTCTGGACCCCAAAGTATCCTATAAAATTCAGAAGTAATCGAAAATATTAAAGAACCTATTAAACCAAAAACTACAATGTCCTTAATTGCTTGAAAATCCCCTTTCTCATATGGATACTCATCAGCCTCTCCCCAAAAAAAATTGTAGATTAACATATTTTCTTCAGCATAAAAAATTATGTTTTCATTAACCATTTGTGCTAAAGGTGGAATGAAGAAAAACCCAAAAAACGCTATCAATAATAGAAGTCCTAAAAAATGAAAACTCTTTCTAATAAATTCCATTTTTAAAGAAATTTCTGTTTCATTGTGGTCTTTTCTCATGTAATTGATAAAATTTCTCAATATTGTTTTTTTTTTACTAATTAAATTATTAATATTCGCATTATTCTTTTCCAAATCCATGTGTTTGATAATATTTTCTATCAAAATGGCAAAACTCATATTGGATCCAATTAAAATCCAAATCCACCACACCATAAAACCAGTAAAAGGAAATGGAAAAAATCCAATGAGAGAATTATAATAACTAAACATGATGAAAAATAATCCACATATAAGTGTTGAGATTCCTCCATAAAGGTTTTTCTCTTTTAAACCTTTAATTGCCACATAAAACATGAGAAAAGCTATTAATATTAAAAAAAAAGTTAGTGTAACATTATATAAACTCGCTATAGTGTCCCACGGTGTAATAATAACAACCCTTTAAATTATATATATATTTAAATGAAAACCTTTGATTTTTATTAAATTTTTTCAAACAGTTAAGCTCTTAATCAGTATTAAATTTAAAGGACTAAATTTATACCATAAAAAGAAATGTAAAAATATGATCAAATTTTGGTACAGAAGCATAAGTAATTGAAAGGGTTGTGTAAGAATTCTATCATATTTAATAATTTTCAATACATATGAACAAAAACTCTAAAAAAATAAAAAGCTAAACAATTAAATATAATTAATTTTAGAATTATTTAAGAGAAGGTAAAAAATTTAAAAAATAATAAAAAAATATAATATATATCCAAAATTTTTCATTAAAATATATTTGGAGTAGAAAATAGTACTATGGAATCAACCCCCGAGACTTTAGATGTAATCCTTAAGAAACTGTTGGCGGCTATCCCAGAAGTAAAGGCTGCTGCCATTGTATCAGTAGAAGGCTTACCAATTGCGTCAGCTCTTCCCCAAGGAATAGATGAAACACGTATCGCCGCTATGACTGCCGCTCTCCTATCATTAGCTGAACGAGCGATCCAAGAAATGAGAAAGGGGGATTTTGAACAAGTATACGTTAAAGGAACTGATGGTTACCTTTTAGTGCTCGCAGCGGGGCAAAATGCTGTTTTAACCGTCTCTACTACAAAGGATGTTAGACTTGGATTGATCTTCCTCGATTGCAAACGCACTTGTGAAAAAATTGCGAAGCTTATTTAACCCAAAAGAGTAAATGATCCCTCTCCTTTATTGAAAAAATGACACCCGCAAAACTCCTTTAAATCTTTAAAATATTGGTACAATAATTTAATAGCTTAAAATTTTTAGGAAAAACCACAAAATATTAATTTTACAGTTTATTTAATTCCATATTCTCTAGTTAATTTATTTTTAATTAATCTAATTATACTTTAAGGAAATTAGTCATTTCGGTGGTAATCTGTTAAATGTTTAAATTATACAATAATTATTATAAACGTGAATTAGTCTTGTCTTTTAGATTAACGGGTATGAGGATATCTCTAAGCAAAATAACCAGACTGGTGGGATGGACGAATGTTTAAGCTATATACCCTATCTGGGAGGGTAGAAATACCCCCATTCCTTTTTTGACAAAAGAAAGAATTATCTGCAAGAATAATTCTTTCTGAAGATTATGAAGGAATTATTACGAGAGATTATGGATTTATTATTGCTGTTGTTGACGTACTCGAAGTAGGCCAAGGAATAATAATTCCGAGTAATAGTAACACCTTCCATTCAGTCACATTTACAATTCTTTCGTTTAAACCAACTATACAGGAAGTTATTGAAGGAGATGTCGTTGAAATAGTCGATTTTGGTTCATTTGTAAGAATCGGGCCATTAGATGGTCTTGTTCATGTGTCTCAAATATGCGATGATTATATCTCATACGAACAAGTAGGTAATAGATTTATAGGAAAAGAAACTGGAAAAATCCTTGAAGTAAATGATGTAGTAAAAGCAAGAATAATTGCCGTTTCTTTAGGAACTGGACGCTCAGGAAAATTAGGACTTACAATGAGACAGAAATTCCTAGGAAAGGAAGAGTGGATTCAATCCGATCTTGAAGCAGCAGCAGCTGATAAAGAAGGGAAACCTGAAGAAGAAACAACTGAAGCTGAATAAAAATAAATAAGGAAGTGAAATGTAGTTGAAAGAAAAAGCATGTAAAACTTGCCATTTAATCACGAAAAATGACGTTGTGTGTCCCAAGTGTAAAACTCATACTCTAAGTGAAGATTATACTGGCGAAGTTATTATTCTTAAACCTAAAGAATCAATTATCTCCGAATATCTGAAAGTAGGAGTTCCTGGAAAGTATGCACTTCGTGTTCGCTAAATTAACGTAACCTTCTTTAAATAATAAATGAATTGAAATCTATGGCCTCTAATTTAAATGTTCCTAAAAATAAAAGAAGTGACTTTTCTCAACCACTAGGCAAATTAATCGCTGGTAAAAGAAAAGATACAATTCAAGAGGTAGAGACTTTTTTTAAAAACCTAGTCAAAAAGAAACCAAACATTAATTTCTATTTAGTGGGAGATATTGTTACTATTGATTTCTTATCAAATCCTTTTTTAAAGAAATTCATTAAACTTTGTATAATTGATGAAAAAACCAAAAGAAAATATATCCATGTTGATGATGGAGATTATTTTGAAGAAGTTATCGAATTTAGAAGCCCTGCAGGTTCGATACCTAGAGGAAGTTGGGCTTTATTAAGAAAAATTACTCATTCAGAGAAAAGAACACTTCTTAGAATTATCGAAGGTGAAGAAGATTTGTTGGTCTTGCCTTTAGTGTTAGAAATGCCCTTAGAAAAAAATGTTGAAAATTATGCATTTTATGGTCAACCACCAATAACTGATTCAGAAAGACCAATTCCTGAAGGAATTGTAATGGTAAAAGTCAACAAAACCATTCAAAATGCTGTAAAAAATTTTATTAATATGATGAAAACTGAACTCTTATTTTTCAAAACTAGAGTTAAGAGATACATTAAGGGTAGAGGATGTAATACTAGTAGTGGAATAGTGGATGAATTAAACCATATTATTATAGAAATGCTTGATAAAGCCATAGCTCGAACGAAAGCAAGTAATAGAAAAACAGTAAAAGCTAGAGATTTATAAATTATTTCAATTAATCTATGAAATAATAGTGAAAAAAAGCAAAATTTTATTTTTTACTTATAATTTTATTCTTTGAGTTAGAAAAAATTTTAATGAATTACCATGTCGTACAAATTAGAAACACTAGAAGAAAAGAAGAATCCTTTAATCGACAGACTAGAATTAACGATTAAAATAGAGCATTTTGGGAAGGGAACTCCGAATAAATTAGATCTTAAAAAAAAGGTGGCCGCCTCTCAAGGTGTTGATGAAAAACTCACAATCGTGAAAAAAATCAAAACACATTTTGGATCCACTGAGGATATTGGGAAATTTTATATATATGATAATCTAAAGGAGTTAGAGTACTTCGAGCCTTTCCATATTCGCGTAAGAAATTTACCAAAAGAAAAAAGGGCAGAAATTTTAAAATTAAAAAGAAAAAATGAGCCATATAAACACCTTTTTGAATAAAAATAATAAAAATTGAAAAATTTTGAACAAAAATGACTAAGGCATCAAATTTTTACAAAATTGAAGATGGTAAATTAGAAAGAACGCATAGAACATGCCCCAAATGTGGGACAGGTTATTTTTTAGCCAATCACTATGATAGATGGACATGCGGAAAGTGTGGGTATACAACGTTCAAACGAAAAGGAAAAAAAGGAGCACCAAGGAGAACTACTGGAGGCCCTAAGAGAAGGACTCCTCGTAAACGTACTAAATCCACTTAAATATATATTATCTAAAGTTCTATAAGATTAAAAGGACTAAGATTACTCTTTGCATTTTTTTCGCTATTTTTTAAGTAGGTCTATATTATTATATGCAATCGGGTAAAAACTATGAAATTCAACAAAAAACTCTGTATGGGGATTGAGTGCACGGCACATACACTAGGCATCGGGATCATCGATTTTGATGGCCAAGTATATAGCCGTATAAACGATATGTACGTACCTGTAAAGGGAGGAATACATCCAGTCCAAGCAAAGGAACAGCATTTAGAAAACTTTATGGGTGTTATCAATAGGGCTCTAAATGAATCAAATATTTCAATTAAAGATATAGATCTTATTGCCTTTAGTCAAAGTCCCGGCTTAGCCCCTGTATTGAAAATAGGTGCTTTAGTCTCACGAATGCTAAGCCAAATATTGAATATCCCTATAGTCGCAGTTAATCATTGCGTAGCCCATGTTGAAATTGGCCGTTTAATGTGTAAAATAGAAGATCCACTCACTTTATATGTTTCTGGAGGAAATACAATTGTAAGTGCTTTCGATTCTAATAGATATCAAATTTTTGGAGAAACATTAGATTTACCAATTGGGAATATGATTGATTCTTTTGCAAGGGATGCAGGATTATCTCATCCTGGAGGCCCTAAAATTGAAAAATTAGCTCAAAACTCAGAAAAATATCTCGCCTTACCCTATGTTGTGAAAGGAATGGATTTATCATTTTCGGGCTTATATACTGCAGCAAAAAGGCTCTTAGAATCAAATAAGTATAATAATGAATATAATTTGAATGACGTCGCTAATTCTCTTCAAGAAACTGCATTTGCCATGTTAACTGAAGTTACAGAAAGGGCTTTAGCCCATACTGAAAAAAAAGAAGTCTTATTGACTGGTGGCGTTGCTGCTAATAAAAGACTACAGACTATGATCGAATATATAAGTATTGAACATAATGCGAGATTTGAAGTGGTACCCTTAAAGTTCGCAGGAGATAATGGTGCTATGATAGGATGGACTGGAATTTTACGTTATAAATCAGAAGGAGGAACTGACCTCTCCGACACTATAATAAAACCAAAAGAGAGAATGGACCAAATTTCAATCCCGTGGAGGTAAGTATATTCAATGATTATAAAAGAAAAAATAACTCATAAAGGTGCGGAAGCAAGTCTTTATTACGGTTCTTGGTTTGACAAAAAAGTTATATTTAAACAT
>Ga0114923_10002771_pt1 | contig 11842 bp, 10 predicted proteins | sample SumtaG_FD_89578 | JGI IMG/M metagenome (GOLD analysis project Ga0114923, IMG submission 89578) | Deep subsurface microbial communities from Indian Ocean to uncover new lineages of life (NeLLi) - Sumatra_00157 metaG | ecosystem: Environmental > Aquatic > Marine > Oceanic > Sediment | place: near... | reverse complement strand
GAGGTGAAGACTTCCTATATTATAGTTGAATTTTGACCCACCCCAGAAACGCAGAAGAGTACGTTTGGTAGTCCTAACCTGTTGCGTGTCTGAAAAATTGCTCTTTTTCTGATTTTAACCTCTGATTCGTTCTTCATCTGTTAATTTCCACGAAAATCGGATGATATGCGCGCAGAGGATCAAAATCCTCAAATGCCAAATCAAACCCCTTGAATTTCCTGAAAACATCCATTAATTTCTCTTCTTATGTTCTGGAAAATCATATAAGGCGGCCAAACAGGAGTAGAGGGCAGTGGGAGTAGATCAACTCTACGCCATCATTAGAATCGCTGAACAGGGAGGGGTACCTTATGGAAATCAGATTTTCTTTTGAGGAGCTGGAGATTCAGAAGTCGGTTAGGAAATTTGTTAAGAACGAACTCCTGCCGATAGCCCGGGAAGTGGATGAAAAATGGGTGCTTCCTGATCGTATCAGGGAAAAACTTCTTTCCATGGGTCTTCTCAGGACACCATTCCCCGAGGAGTGGGGTGGAGCGGGGGGAACATTTTCGGGGATGATTATTGCGCTGAAAGAGCTCTCCTATGCATCCTTAGTCCCTGCCTGGCTGTTGTTTGAAAACTTTATGTTAGCATACCCCATATCTCAATATGGGTCCGACTTTTTGAAGGCGACCTATCTCGGGCCCCTTCTTTCCTTAGAAAGTATTGGGGCCCTGGCCTTTACCGAACCCGATACCGGATCAGATCCCCTGCAACTCAAGACGTCAGCAAAGAAGGTTGATGGGGGGTGGCTGATCAACGGCTCAAAACGTTTCATCACCAATTCAGGCATATGTGATCAAATGATCCTTTTTGCGAAGGCAGAAAATGGCGTGGCTGCTTTCCTGGTGGAATCAAAAGGGAAGGGGTATGAGGCGGGAAAAAGAGAGTCATTTATCCATTCCAAAGGATTTGACAATGGCGATCTCTATCTTGAGGACTACTTTGCCCCGGATGAACATGTTATAGGGGATACGAGTCAGGGGTTTGAGATCCTGTTGAAGACGGAGACCCTGGGCAAAATTGCGTTTTGTACTCTCTTTGTGGGGATAGGAGAAAGGGCGCTCGACCTATCTGTCAACTATGCTAATACCAAGACCCACAGGGGCAAATCTATCGGACACAGGTTTCAAATGACACAGGTAAAACTTGCCAGGATGATGTCAAAAGTCGAGGCTATGAAGGCGTATCTTTTTCAGGTCTGCTCTATGGTGGATCAGGGAAAAGATGTCTTCCTTGAGGCGGCAGCGTTGAAACTCTTTGTTGCAAGCGAAATCAAAGAGATTACATCGGATGCCATGGAGATTCACGGCGCCTACGGTCTAAGCAATGAGTATGATGTGGCAGGCCTGTACCAATCGGCAATCAGCGCTCAGGTAGTCATGGGGAGTCTTGATATCCAGCGGGTCATTGTTGCCAAGGGGGTCCTTAGTAGAGGGGTATCAGGGGTTTAGGGCTCAAGCAGCAGGACCCTTATTAGGGCCCTGCGACTTGAGCAGTGGTTTAGAACGTTTAATTAATACCTAAAACAAGGGTGTCAGTTCAACCCTCCGGTTCAGGGCTCTCCCCTCAGGTGTTATGTTAGTGGCAATCGGCCTGCTGAAACCGTACCCTACGGTAGAAAGCCTGTTTTTATTGATTCCAGCCTTTACGAGGTATTCCAGTACAGATTTAGCGCGTCTATTCGAAAGCCCCATATTATATTTTGCCGTTCCGATATTATCCGTGTTCCCCTCAATTCGTATTTTCAGCGAGGGATTCATTTTTAAAACCTTCACAACTGCATTCAGTTCATAATAAAACCGGGGCTTTATATTAGACTTGTCAAAATCGTAGAAAACGTCACCGACCACCCAGCAACCTCTATAATCCACTTTTGCGCCCCTGGGTGTATTCGGGCATTGATCATCTTTGTCGCAAACACCATCGCCATCACCGTCTGGACACGGACCAGCCTTAACAATCACTACCTTTTCCTCAACGACCACAACCTTTTCAACCTTTTGCAGAAAGACTTTCTCTACAAAGCCGGCCATGCCAGCACTGGACGCGATTTGGGCAGCATTTGTGTAAAATCCGCATTGACCCTCTTGTGCAACCTGCTGAAGAAGCTTTTTGCCCACAGGATTCTTGCCTATCTGAACTGTATATATACAGAGCCTATTGCCATACTGGTTTTTCAGATTTGCAGCAGCCTTTCGTACAGAGTCATAGTTCATCACCTCTTTATTTGCATCGGTGAAAATAATGACTGCTATGTTGCCTTTGGCAGATTTTAAATCTTTGGCTGTTGCATCAAGGGCGACATTAAGGGGGCTGTCTCCAACACTAAACCCGACCTTGCTCAGACCTCCATCAAGTCCAATTGTTGAATATGCTGCGGGTCCCCACATAAGTTCGGTGAAATTATTGGACCAAACGGCTATGCGGCCAAAAACCCTGAGAGAGCCGGTCAGCATGAGGTCGGGCATAGTGCGATTCATCCGGCTCACCATATCTTTGGCATAGTCCAACTTTTTCTGCCCTTTGTAAAGCTCACCCATGGACCCCGATTTATCCAGAATAACTACGAAATTATCCACTTTCTGAACATAATCACCCCCCTGTACTATAGGGTTGAGATCAATGGCCTTGAACGTTGAAACTGCTTTTGGCGAAGCGCAACCGATAAGCAGCAGACCTGCAGCGACAACCAAAATCACCTTTAAATAGCTAATTTTCATGATCTTTCCTCCTTCTACCGGTGTTGATTTTGATCAGATTGAAATGCACCAAGACTATCTCATCCCGAAAATAGATCTTTGACCACCTCCTTTCGCAATTTTCTATCATTGCGTACACGCAGCAAAACAATCAACTAAACGACTCAATCCCTCCTCAGGCCCATCTAAGGTGAGCCTGAGTTATTTGATAATCTCTATGATACCATGGTGAATACATGGTTGTCCAACATATCGTGAATGGCAGTATATTCACGTTTTTCCATAAAAACAAGACTCTTTTCTTGTCCGACATCCGTTATCTCCGCTTTTTCCCATGCCTGGGCAAGGGTTATGCCCAGGGCCTTGGATATGGCTTCTTTGATGCTCCAGATTCTGACAGAGGCCTCTATTTCTCCAAGCGGTGAGTTTCTGGCCAATATTTCTTCGCGCTCTTTCATGTAGAGTCGCCGGGATCTCAGTACTTTTTCCGAGATCTCCTCAACGTCAACCCCCACCTTTATCTTAGCGGCAACGGCAACGGCGTACCTGTTGTCATGAGAAACCGAGCAGGAAAACATATCCCTTCCATTGGTCAGGGGAGAGCGGGGACGGATCTGATCAGGGGAAATGGTTGTGATGGATGATGCAGGAGTCTCCTTATCATCTCCCGAGAGTTTCCTCGAGAGGGTCTTACAGCATAGTCTGGATCCAAGATAGCTCTTCTTTCTTTTATTCCCTAACCGGTCATATCGGTCATGTTCGAAATCTGAAAGCGCCTTAACCGCAGTTTTGTTTATGGTCTTGAGTTCTATTATCGCAAGGGCTTCACAATGCTCCCTCAAGGATGAGAGCGGTTGATATTCAGCCCCTTCCCGGACCCATTGAGGTGGCTTCATTCTGCCGCCGCTCACATCCCCCATCAGGACGTCCAATGCGGTCTCATAGAAAACGCCATCCTGATCGTAGATCCATATATCAAAGATAAGTGTTTTCGAGCCTCTTTTTTTTGGGATAATTCTCGCAAAATAGGTGGCCCCCGGGCTTGTCTGTTGGAATATGTGCCGTATTCCAAAACCAACGGGGAAACCGACGATACCCTTATAACGCTGACCCCAGGCACAGGCAGCGTGTAAGGCTGCATCAAGGGGGAAAGGGGACCCTAACGGGGTTGATGACGCTCCATTATCCGGTGCATGAACAGATGCAATGGCGCCCTGTTCAGAAACCGTCAAGGTATCTTTCACATTGTGATACGCCGGGCCAAAGGGGACAAGCTCGCCATAGAGCCTGTCAGATGGAATATCAATCCCGAATCCTTCTAAGGCAGAGATTTCGTCAAATAAGGGGGGCGCGGGTTCTTGAGGATCCTTAGGGAATCTTATTGACACATGCTCTTTTGTCCGGGTGATGGAACCTGCTTTTGACCTGGTTTTTGTGATGAGCTTTGAGACTATGCTGCTATCTTCATGTACCTCTAATTCATTGAATGCGTCTATCTGGGCAACGTGCGGGTTAATATACAAAAATTTCTCAAATTTTACATCAAGAAGGGAATCTATCTTTATATCCGGCACATATTCTGATGTGGATGCCGCTAATATTTGCAGGGCCTCTACGCCAGGGAGGACCGCTTTCCCCTCAAACTGATGATCCAACAGGTAAGGGGAGATTCTAATCTTCAGAGGCAGCTGCACCTTATCGGCTATTTTGGGAAGATATTCCATAGATGGCGTGTTTTTTCGTCAATGGCTACAGGCACGCCCGAGGAGTTAATAGAGCAATGCCTCGTAAACCCCTTACATACAATATCTTCAGTTTCTTCGTGGGTGATCACATAGTCGAACCTGAGACGGACCCTCTCAAGTTTTGCAGGGTGTGTATGTATCCACATTGGGTCATCGTAACGCAGCGGTGTGTAGTACTTAACTCCGATCTCAATGATCGGGTATATAAGCCCGTCCTCTTCAATTTGCCTGTATGTATATGCTGTGTCACGCATCAGGGAAGCCCTGGCAAATTCGAAATATCGAAGGTAGTTGGAATGGTAAACGATCTGCGAACGATCCGTGTCGATATAGAGCACACGGTTTCTGCACCTGTGCCAGACCAGTCCGCTGGTTTTGTCTCTCACATACCGGTCATCGTCGGCAAGAGGTTTTGGAATGAAAGGTTTCGGTCTCATATTATATCCTCTTATATTCCTCTAAAGACCACGCACGAGTTGCAGCCTCCAAAACCGAATGAATTCTTCAAGATAAACTCCTGGCTCATATGACGCGCCCCTTCAGAAACGCAATCCAATTCAATTTCCGGGTCCGGAGTATGGTTAATGGTGGGAAGCAGGGTGTTGTTGATCATTCCTTCGATGGCGAATATGGATTCGATAGCGCTTGATGCCCCCATGGCATGACCGATAAGAGATTTGTTTGCTGAAACCGGTCGGATACGGTCGCCAAAAACCGCTTTCAAGGAGTCAAATTCGACCTTGTCGCCTACTTTTGTTGAAGTGGCATGAGCATTTATGGCATCAATATCAGAGGGATTTATGCCGGCATCATCAATGCTTTCAGCAATACAGCGTCTTACTGTCTGAGGGTTTGGGGCCACAAAATGAAAGGCGTCTGAGGTCATTCCCCAACCCGCCATCTCAATCTTGTAATTTAAACCATGGGCCCTGGCAAAGTCCTTTGCTGCAATGATGATGCTGCCGGCGCCCTCAGATATTACGAATCCTCTTCTGTCAATGGAGAATGGACGGCTTACCTTTGCCGGAAGGTCCGGCTTCTGACCTTCTTTGGGTTTGTAAGCACCGTTCATAGTAGCAAAACCGGCCACAATTGGTTCAACTAAGGCAAAATCCACGGCACCGCATATGACAACATCCGCCCTCCCCTGCTCTAAAAGCATTGCCCCCACTATCATTGATGTGACACCCGTTGCACACGCGGTAATGGTGGAGAGAACAGGGCCGGTGGCCTTAGTTAAAATGGATATTTTACCTCCCACCATGTTTATACATGAATTAGGATTTGTAAAGGGGTGAGGCATCTTCCCTTCTGAAATCATGCGCCTGTCTGCCTCAAGAACTGCGTCCTGTCCCCCCACTGCAGAACTGAAGGTGATGGCCACTCTTGGTGACAGGTCAGGGGTGATTACTACCCCGCTCTTTTCAAGGGAGCGGTGCACAACCAGCATGGCATACTTGAATATGGGAGATGTCCAGTGGGCCAGGTTGCGAGGAGAGAGAAACGGATAGGGGGTGGTGTCTATATCTTCCACCTGCCCGGCAATATGGACCGGAAACCCTTCTCCAACAGGGAAACGTGTGAGATGATCGATCCCGCTTTCACCCTTGACAGACCGGTTCCATTGGGTTTCCATGTCGGTCCCGAGGGGTGAGACTGCATCATAACCTAAGATTACGGCCTTTCTCGAATTCTTTGGCATAGTTCTGACTCAAAACCTGTCTTTTTTCTCACAGAGCACACAGAGTACACAGAGAAAAACAGAAGCAATAATTAATAATCATAATCATAATCATACTCTTTTACAGTCAGCTTGGAGATTTTTGATTATGAGTAAGAAAATAATCTAAATGGCCGGTACTCCTTTAATGCTGGTAATCCTGCCTGTTAGAAAACTTCGGGTGAGAAAAATGTTGGGCGGAAACTGATATCCGGTTTTTGAATATTATAGCTTTCAAGAAAATGTTTTTAGCCTCTGATTTTTTGTTTTCCTGCTGCTTTTCAATCGACAATCAACAATCAACAATCAACAATCCAAACGGTTACCATGGAATAAACTGATAAAGTTTTGCGAACATTTCGTAAACCTCAATCCAGTTTTTCAGGTCCTGTTCGGAACGTATATGGGCCCTTTTGTTTACCATTACCCAGCTCATGTGGGCAGCCCCATCCTTGCATGTTGAGCAATCTCGTGTTTCGGATGTACAGCACCGATGCATTGTCTTCAGATCCGAGGCCCAGCGGATAAAACCCATAAGATGTTTCGGCCTGGGATCCCTGCGGTCTATTGGCTGCGTCACAGACGGGCATTCCCCCCAGCCAAACTGGCGATCGAACATTTTTCCTGTAGTGATAACTTCGTGGTAATAATTGGAGGATATAACTACATCAGGATATTTATCAAGCATATCGTCCATTTCAGCCCGGATATCTTTTAACTCCTCATGTGTCCAAAAAAATTCCTCCACCCCTTCATCATTTGAGAGTAATTGCATATGTATCTTCAACCCGACGTCTCTGATCCTATTTACAATTCGCTCCGTCTTTCCGATCTGTTTGGGAGTAATCGTATAAAGATAGTAGGCATGAGAATCACCCTCATAATTCCTGCTTGATATTGGGAAGGTGTCCTTCCCCCTTAGGAGCTTCTCGTCTTCTTCATCGCCCCACAGGGAGATGCCGACCATCAAATGGGGAAACCTGTCCCTCGGGACCTTGATCAGGCCGTTTGTCGCGCAAAATGTGGGTAGGCGGCTGTAGAATGCCTCCACTCTGTCAAGACAGATGGTGGGCTCTCCACCAATCAGGATGGCGAGATTTACACCCCGCTCCTTTTCTCTGTCAATAAACACTTCCCATTTTTTCAGGTCCATCTCCTCTTTTGCCACCTTGTCTTCATCAGATGAAAAAAAGAAGCAGCCTTTGCAGCGGAGATTGCATCGATTTGTCACATCATATATTGAGCTCCTGATATTCAACCTGGAGATCGATTTATATCTTTTATGCCACTCCTCATCCAATAACGAGCTTACTGTCTTCATTTCCAAAACTCCTTGGGGATCCGCCTTTCCCAGGACGATATGCGATGTTGCGGGCCCCGTCAGCAGCTAAAAAGGTAAGCATTCACAGGTTTAGAGTCTACATCCTTTCCTGAACATATTCAGCGATAAATCGAATCGTTGTCAGCTTCTGGTAATCATCTTCATCGATTCTTATCCCGTATTCATCCTGAACAACAAGAGCGATAGTTGCAAGATCCATACTGTCGATGCCTACCTCATCAACGAGGTCAATCTCAGGATCAAAGGTCTCCGGAGTAACATCTTCAAGCTTAAGCTCGTTGATCATGATTTCTGCAATACGAATGGTGATGTTTTCTACATCCTTTGCCACATTTATTTCCCCCTTACTCGTCTGAAGTTCTAAAATTCCTCGACCATAAGGATACCATTGCTGGCTAATTCTCCGTTGACCGTTACGCGAAAGAGATATGATAAGGTATCCTTTTTATGAGGAGTAACAGTTATTCTCAGTTTGTCATCAGGTCTAATAACCTGTTTAAATCTTACCCTCTTAACACTTGAAATCCTCAGGTTTTTTCGGTTGAGTTTTTTGATTGCATCAAGGGCCATTGCGAGTTGTGCCACCCCTGGAAGAATCGGCTCACCCGGGAAATGGCCTGAAAACCAGGGTGAATCAGGGCTGACTTCAGCTTCCATGATAATTTCATTTGACGAAAGAATGTCCACATTTCTCAGAGAATACCATTTCATGGAAAGTGCCTAAAGTTTTATGCTCATCTAATCAAATATTCCCATAAAGGACCTGAATGCCCTCGGTTGTACATCCTGGAGACTATCTTTGTCATGGTCTCGCCTCCTGAGCCCACAATCCAATTGGTGCGACCATCTGCGTATTCTTCGACCCTCCGGATAATCTCACCGCTGCTTATTGACTTGGGTCTGTAGAAAACAGGCTCTAATATGCTCTGAGACCTTGATATCTGGCCCTCTTCCACTGCAATGTCATAAAGAACAGTATGCGGGTAAATGCGCAGAGCGCAAAAAAAAAGAGGACGCTTTTATTCAGCATGGCGATATTCGAAAGCGTCTCATTCAACGAGTCCTCGTCCTCACCAGGGCCTCCGAGCAGGAAGTAGTGGGCAGTAAATAACCCTGCTTCAATAGCGGCCTCATGGGCATTTAAAATGTGTTTTATGCCAAATGGTTTTTTGTAGGTTTTCAGCATATTACCGGATAAAGATTCAGTCCCGAACTCAACATGTGAAAGACCGGCATCAGCCATTATCCTGTAATACCCTTCAGGCGGTTTTGTGGGCGCAAAAAAGGCCCCCCACGGGATGGAAATCCCGGCTTTTTTGAAGGCACGTGCCACCTCGATGCTGTGGGAATAATCGGAGTTAAATACTGAATCAACGATAAAAAAATATTTTGCCCCGGTGTCCTGAAGGCGCATCGCGTTATTTGCGACATCTTCAGGGGGGGTGAGCCGCAGATGGCTTCCCTCAATGCGCGGATATGTGCAATAGATACACCGGAATGTACAGCCCCGCTTTGTCTGAAGATTGAGCATCCCGCCATTTTTCAGGTAATATTTTGTACGGGAGATATGGGGTAGATAAGTCAAGGCAAATGATCTGTCAAAAGGTTCCGGAACTTCTTTTTCTTCTGACAGGGTCATGATTCCGGGAATGCGAGAGGGATCTTTCTGTTTCTCCATAGCCTCAAGAAGGTGCGCCAGCCTTTCTCCCTCGCCTATGATTCCGTACTCTGCCCCCAGGGCTTCCATAACTTCTGCGGGGAACAAGGTGAAACCGCTTCCCCCCAGGACCAGCGGGGCACTGGAATACTGCCTGATAGTCTTTACATACTGCTGATACTCAGAGATAAAACCTTTCTTGTTCACGCTGTCGGCGTTATCTATGTTGCGCAATGAAAGACCGATTATATCAGGTGAATAATCGTCTATCTCTTTTCCCAATGAGCCATGCTCTCCGAGGTTGTTGATGTCCACAATCTTAATTTCATGATTTGCCGCTATTGCATCAGCTACGTAATCAAGACCTAAGGGGTATACTGGATAGGGAGTCGTGAGCGTGTTTGCTGAAATGAGAAGTACTTTCATTTTAAACTCTAAGTGATTACTTCAACTGCTGTTACAAATTTTCCAAGGCCTATAATCAAGATGCCTTTTCCATTCAGATGAGGAGATTTTCTGCCGCAAAGAGCTTCCGGGATTTTTCCTTGCCTTGCAAAACAGACGGCAAGGACTGCGGCCACTGCCGACGCCGAGGCAAATTCACCTGTAAGCCGTCTGTAATCGATGACCGGCCCTTCAAAACCCGACCCTGCTACAAATTTGGAGAGTTGCTCCTCCCCTCTCTCCCGATGTGACCCGGGTATTCCCGCAAGAACCGCTCCATATTTAAGCTTGATCCTATCCGGGCCGCCGAGACCATCTATAAGAGATGAAATAATAGAGGGGTTGTTCTTTGAATATTCAAAGAATGAAGGGGATAACCTCATACCGGATGAGGTGTCCTCAAGTTTCAGACAGATAGCCCCTCCTCCATCAGAGGGTGTCCGGTCTCCCGATACAGAGTCGTCAAAGAGGTCAGACAGTATCTCGTGAGACTCGTCAGCTCCCACAACAAGTATTAAGTCATCTTGAACTTTGGTCAGGAGGCTTGCTGTCATCAAGGATTGCTCAAAGGAATAATCCCCCCCTGTGGTCGTGATATTAGGGCCGGTAGATCTGAATTGGATGGCCATCTGTCCTGCCGGCGCATTATGCACAGAGCCTATGAAATCGGTAGGGCTGGTAAAATGTTCCTCCGATTCATACAGCTTGGTCAAAAAATCATATGTCTCCGAGAGGGGCCCCCATCCGGTGCCAAAAAAGAGTGCGTTCGGGTTATCCGAAACCCCGGAATCTTTATGGGCCGCAATGGCGAGGGATAAGGCCAATCGTGACAGCCGTTTAAGTCGTCTGGCAGTTTTGGGAGAGAGATCATTTGATACTTCTCTCTCTGAGAGTATCCCTTTACAACTTTGGCCTTCAGATACCGCTTTTTCGGTCATGCGGGTTTTCCCAGCCCCGGTGATACAGGCGCATCCAACAACGGTTAGAGGAAGAGGCTCTTGAGATAATATGGGTGCTCTCGTTTCTTCCGGACTCCCTATTACCACTGAAGCATTATTGCCTCCAAACCCGAAAGAATTTGAAAGAACGGTTTGAATATCCTTCTCAAGCGGTTCAATAACGGGGTTGAGATGCAGTTCCGGGTCCGGCGTTTTACAACCTGCGTTGCCCGGAACGAAATTATCAGAAATGCTCATGGCAGAGATCACAGCTTCTATTGCACCTGCCGCGGCAAGGCTGTGCCCAAACGCGCCCTTGATAGAAGAAAGAAGGGGCTTATCCTCGTCAAAGAGACTGTCCAGTGCTCTCGCCTCGGAAAAATCATTGTCAATGGTACCCGTGCCGTGGAGATTGATATAATCGATGTCCGAAGGGGAAATGCTACTATCTCTTATGGCAGCCCTCATTGCGGCCAGGGCACCGGTGCCTTCAGGATCTGGTGTTGAGGGGTGATATGCGTCACAGGACAGGCCAGCCCCGAGGATCTCTGCCATCGCATTATCGGGTGTCTGTTCGTTAGCCTCAAGAAGCAGCATTCCGGCCCCCTCTGAGACCGTCATCCCACGTCTGTCCCTGTCTAAAGGACGGGCGCCGGCCGGGTCAATTAACTGCAGGGCGTTGAAACCGTAATATGTAAGACGGCAGAGCGAATCTGCCCCCCCTGCGAGGACATTTTTGGTCTTGCCTTCCCTGAGCATCTCAAGGGCAATCTTGATGGCCGCGGTCCCTGATGAACAGGCCGTTGAAACGGTGATAACCGGCCCCTTGCATTTAAGCTTTAGAGCAAGATATTCAGCCACAGAACCTGTTGAATGGTACTTGAATAATTCCCGATTAGTATCGCCTTTTTTCAAATATGTTTCGGTCAGGGCCATCCCGCCTGTTGTTCCCCCTATAACTATCGCATCAGGGGGGTCCACTGAATCGGCCAATGCTTCCTTTGCCGCAATGAGGGCCAACTGATGTGTTCTGGGGACTCTATCTATTTCAAATAATTCATGAATTTCGCCAACGGGGAGAGATCTGTCCCGGGGAACAGAAAAAAGGGTCACAGGCCCGATTCCCGTCACATTGTTCATGATCGAGGTCTTTGTCTCTAAGACTCCACGTGCAACCGGGGTAATCAACCCCGTTCCGGTGATATAAACTCGGGCCTTGGTCAATTAGACAACCCCGGGGATTTTTCCTGGATAT
>Ga0114923_10002769_pt1 | contig 11849 bp, 10 predicted proteins | sample SumtaG_FD_89578 | JGI IMG/M metagenome (GOLD analysis project Ga0114923, IMG submission 89578) | Deep subsurface microbial communities from Indian Ocean to uncover new lineages of life (NeLLi) - Sumatra_00157 metaG | ecosystem: Environmental > Aquatic > Marine > Oceanic > Sediment | place: near... | reverse complement strand
CTTAACAAAGCTTCTAAACTATGATTATGCGGTTTCATTGCCGCCAATACATCTTTCCACTTATCCTCCACTTGTTTAATATCCAGTCTTCCCTGTTTCTTGCTGTATTTAATTTCAACTTTATCTGTTTTCTTTTCTACTGCCTCTTCTCCTGTCTTTTCTGCAAAATCTCCATCACTATCCCTTTCTGCACCGCCCCACTCCATTACTGCCAATTCTAATGGCAAAACTTCAATCATCGAATATTTTACTTCCTGTCCTGCTTTATCAAACAATCTAGCTAAACTTCTGATTTTGTTAATATCGTCCATTTCAACAATGTCTTCTCCCTCTACATTCACCTGCCATTTTTTTAACAATACTTGCCTTAATCTTTCTAAAATTTTAAGAATAAATTTACTTACATCCATTCCTTTATTAACTGCTTTATTTAATTCCTTCAAGGCTTTTTCTTTTTCACCTTTATATACCCCCACCAACCACTCATCTGTATTTAATTCTGCCATTCCCTGCTCCAACCATTCTTTTATTTTCTTACTGCTGATTTTCTTACTGCTGGCTGCTAGCTGTTCCAGTATTTTTACTCCATCTCTAAAACTGCCATCCACTTGTCCGGCAATTAATTTTAAATCATCATCTTTAATTGTTATCTTTTCTCCTTTAACAACTTTTTTCAATGATCGCACCACTTCTTCAATTGTTGCTTTGTTAAAATCAACTCGCCAGCATCTGGACACAATTGTTTCCGGCAGCTTATGAGGTTCTGTTGTACATAAAACAAACATTGCATGATCAGGTGGTTCTTCTAAGGTTTTTAATAAAGCATTAAATGCTTGATTAGTCAGCATGTGAACTTCGTCAATAATATATATCTTCTTTTTAGCTTGAGCCGGAGCTAACTTAATCTTCTCTCGTAAATCCCTGATATCATCAATCCCTCTATTGGAAGCCGCATCAATTTCTATTAAATCTATTGCCCTCGCCTGAGAAATTGCTTTACACATCTCACACTTATTACACGGCTCTCCTTTATTTTTCTTTTTTCCTACACAATTCAATGACTTAGCTACAATTCTGGCACTGCTGGTTTTTCCTGTTCCCTTGGGGCCGACAAACAAAAAAGCATGAGGAATATTTTTTGACCCTAGTATTTCTCCCAATAATTCCCTAACTATTTTTAAGTCTAAATCAGCTATTTTTTGCGGCCGGTAGGTTAAATAAAAAGCCATAAGTGCATTCTGCCACTATAAATCGCTTAGGTCAATTATGATGAATTCCCAGCAAATGCCGTAATCCGTGCTTTAACAAAAATTTCACTTCTTTCTCAATATCTACTTTTTTTTCCCTTGCTTGCTTCTCTGCTTGTTCAAAATTAACCACCACATCTCCCAATCTAGTTATTCCATCAGGTCCTTTTTCTTTTTCTAAAGGAAAAGACAGCACATCAGTTGTTCCTGTTTTCTTCATGTGTCTTTCATTCAATTCCATCATTTCCTTATCACCAACAATACTTATTCCCAATTCTACTTTTCCCTTAATACCTTTTTCTTCTAAAATTATTTTAACAACCTCAGCGAGACTTTTTTTATTAACTGAAGATTTATTGGCTAACTGCCAATCAATTTTCATAACAATTCTTTGACTGCCTCAGATACCATTTTACCGTCAGCTTTACCTCTTAATTTACCCATCACTAATTTCATCGCCTGTCCAAAATCTCCCTTTACAAATTCCCATTCTTTTAATTCTTTAATAAATTGAAGTACTTCTTCTTTACTCATTTGCTTAGGTAAATACTCTTCAATTATTTGAAGTTCTTGTTTTTCTTTATCTGCTAATTCTCTTCTGCCGGCTTTTTCATAGGCTTCAATTGACTCTTTTCTCTTCTTGGCTTCATTAGATAATATTTTCACTTCATCTTCTTCTTGCAAATCCTCGCCTTTTTCTATTCTGGCATTCTTAAACCCTGAAATTAACGACCTTAGAGTCAGCACCTTAACTGCTTGTCGTGCTTTCATTGCAGTCTTTAAATCTGCTGTTACTTTTTCCTGATATTTCATTTTATTACTCGCATTTGTCTTCTTATTCTCTTGCTTCGCTTCTGGCGTCTCTTAAACTCAGATAGTTTTTCTTTTTTCTTCACTGAAGGTTTTTTATGATATTCCCTATCTCTCACCTCAGTTAATATTTGATCCTGTAATATCTTCTTCTTAAATTTTCTAATTACTTGGTCTGAGCTGTCGCCAGGCTGAGCCTTAACTACAACTGTCATGGCTGTTAAGCCACCTCCCCTCTCAATTTATACTTTTTAATATATCTATTAATTCATTCAAGCTTAATCTGCTTGGTTTTACCTTCTGATTATGCCGTGAACCGTTTAATATTATATGCTTACTGCTATGAAAAAACCAGTCTGCCTGCTTATCTGCTTCCTTCAATGCCTCATAAGCTTCCTTTAAATCCAATTCTTTTTTTGGCTGACATTTAATTGCTACAAAACCTTTATCAGGATCTTTAGTTAAAACCAGCACATATCCCATTTTCTGAGCCAGTTTTAATACTCGGCTTACTCTTGTTTCCATTCCTATTGATTGTCCCCATTTAGTTTCAAATTTTACCCCTTCTTTAATTTCTTCTTCTGCTTTAGCTTTTTCCTTTAAGCCAAATAATAAGGCGTCTAATAATAGAAAACCTTGTGATACTAATTCTCTGTCATTTAATCTGCCTGACATTTTTAAATAGTTAAATAAATGATGTAAACATAAATCATATTTATCATCAGCTGGTTTTTCCCAGAAAAAATCTTCAAAATGATCAACCTGTAATACTAATTCTATTAATTTATCTAAAGCTTTTTCTTTTTTCTTGCCAATCTTTTTTTCTTTTTTTAAATAATCAAACACCAGCCCGGCCGCGCAAATCCTCTCCCCACTCTGATGATGATCAAATCTGCCTAAGCCAGTATCCACATGAACAATTTCCGGATCAATATCTGCTTTTTGCTTATCTAAAGTAGTTCCTGCCGGAACAAATTTAATCTGCACCTTGGCAAAATCATCATCATTTCTTTTTAGCAGCCAACAAGCAGCAATTGCATCCAAGTCCGGAAAAATATGAGTCACTAAATATTTCACCATACTATTTTAATCTTTTCACTGCTTCATCCAAACTAACCAACTCTGTCTTATTCTTATTCCGCTTTTTCCATTCAATCTTATCTCCGGTCTTTTCAGACACTACCAATCTCACTGGTATACCAATTAAATCAGCATCAGCAAACTTTACTCCGGCAGATACATCCTCCCGATCATCCCACAATACTTCTATTCTTTCCTTATCCAATCTTTCATAAATCTTCTTAGCTTTATCTTTACTTTTTAAATCAATTAAATGCACTCTAAAAGGCGCCACAGTTTCCGGCCAAATAATTCCTTTATCATCATGAAAAACCTCTGTAAACGCTCCCATTACTCTGGTCGGTCCAATTCCATAACTGCCAAACCAAACTAGCTTTCCCTTACCATTTTTATCAGTAAAAAATACTTTCATTTTTTCTGCATACCAAGTTCCTAAAGGAAAAATATTACCCACTTCAATTGCCTTTGATTCTTTAATCTGCCCTTTTTGACACTTCAAGCACTTGTCGCCCTTCTTGCCTTTAAATATCTCTTTATTTTCTCCAAAACCGCAATTATCACAATAATAAATCTTATCTTCCCCTGTTTCACATAATACTTGAAATTCATGAGTATTTTTATCAGTAAATACTCCACCACCTGCTTCAGTTACTCTAAAATCAAATCCTAGCCTTTTAAATATTTTTGTATAAGCTTGTTTAACTTTCTCATAATATTCCATCATATCTTTCTCGCTCACATGAGCGCTATAAAGATCCTTCATCATAAATTCCCTGCCTCTTAAAATTCCCGATCTGGCTCTCAGCTCATTTCTGAATTTTGTCGAAAAATGATAAACTGCCACCGGCAAATCCTTATATGAAGAAACATTTTTTCTTAAAAGATCCATTACTATCTCTTCATGAGTAAAAGAAAGCACAAATTCTTTTTCCCGACTATCTTTAAGCTTATACATAATCTCATCTGCTTTATCCCACCGCCCAGTCTCATTCCAAATAGATTTTGGATGCAATAAAGGCATCAACAACTCCTGTCCGCCAATTGCATTCATTTCTTCCCTTATCACTTGATTAATCTTTTTTATCACCCGCCAGCCTAAAGGCAGTAAAGTCCAAGAACCAGCCATCAACTGATCCATAAACCCTGCTTGCACTAAAAGCTTATGATTAATACTTTCTGCCGAAACTTTACGCTTGGCTTTAGGAAACAACTTTGAATACTTCATACCAGTACTTTACCAGAATCAAATCTACGGCGCCACTTCTCTCCAGGTATAAAAAGGCTTCATCAAATAATTATAGGCATTAATCTGCAAATCAGACCTATAAATAAACACTTCTCCCGGATTAGTATCATTATCTAAACCTTGAAAATCGCGCCTTAGATCAATCCCCTGCCAGCCTACAAATATTCCTTCTCCCACTAATTGTTTATCTGCCACACTATCTCCCGACTCTATAATGCCACACTGGCTTGACTGACAAGTATTAATTATTCCATCAGCCACATATACTCCTTGCACATCAGTTACACCATCAGCAATAGTAATATTGCCGGAGCTGATAATTGCTAAAAATCCTCCTTCATCCACAGTAATATTATTATTTATCAGCACATTATCAGGCACTAATATTACTGCTATTCTTCCACTAGGAATAGTCCAATCACCACCAGTAGTTTCTCCTGCTCCTTCTCCTAAAAATACTCCACTGGCACTAGGCATACTTCCATTCCAACTAGTTGATCCTTCTGGGTCTTCTTCTAAAAGACGGTTAAAATAGTCATAATTTGTTTGTATGCCGGCATAGCTGGTATTATCTGCTCGCCAATCATTTGTTCCTTCACCAATATTATTCTCATCAAAATCACCTAAATTTATGTCATCTGTATATGACACCATTCCCACAGTCCCATCAATATCTTCAATAATCAAATACGGCAGACAACTTGGGTCAGCATCACAAGTATTAGGAATAACAGAAGTAACATCACCTGAATCAGCATGTAAATTGCCTCCTTGCACCTGAAACCATGAACCAGCAAACTGAGATACAAAAAAGTCAACCCCTGCCGTTCCTACTGCCACTGAGCCATATATACCATTAGATGGACAAGTATATCGCCAAGTACCAGAATCACCAATATTTAAATCAAGCCTATATGACCCCTCAGGTATATTAGCAGTACTATAACTACCATCCCCACCAAGACTCACAGATATTGTAGAACCACCTATTAAGGAAATATCTGAACCTGCTCCAGGAACAACCCCACTAACTCCTCCTAATTGACATATTCCTCCTATCAAAACTGCATCACCTATATCATCTTGTTTTACTTGTCCAGATATCACTCCTCCCAACACAGGACCAGGCGCTCCTCCACCTCCACCTCCGCCTCCTCCGCCTCCTCCGCCTCCGCCTCCACCTCCACCATCATCTCCACCTCCACCATCAGGACTAGGATCAGCTACTGGCGCAATAGTACAGCAAGCACCAGTTCCCGAAGCATCTTGATCTCCACAATCTCTTGTAGTTCCGAAATCACAAATAGTATCACACACTTCATGGCTACCTACTATCACCCGCACCGAAGAAAGTTCTACACCTGTAAACCTACCATAGCTATCATACGACCTGATCCATCTAGGTTGCCATTCATAATCAATAACGTCTCTACAATTACCGAGATAACAAGGATCTTGTGCTACAGTTGTACAATTATTACCATCCCAAAGATCATCATCATACCCACAACAAGTACCTAGAGGGCAAACACAATAATTAACAACCGCTAAAACCTCATTATTCTTACTAGCCACTAAATTAAAAACCCAAAAACAAAAAATTAACAAAATTAATTTAAATACTTTTTTCATAAACTTAAACCTCTTTCCATTTCACAACCATAACCAGATATCATTATTGCTGTCATTTTTGCTTCTTCATCTATCTCTGCTTCTACCACTACATCATCGCCTATATATATCTGTTTTTGAATATCAGCAATTTTATATAGAAAGCCTGAATCTCTATATTTAGAAAAATCTATCATCGCCTCTTTTGTAGACATCATTTTTCCATTTGGAGTAGGCATCATTTCCGGAATACAGTAAAAAATAGCCTCTCTTAATAACCCTATCGCATATTCTTTATCTATAGCATCTATTAATAAAACCTTGTTGTCAAAACTTTTAACCTTTCCTCTTACCTGAATCTCTTCAAGTTCAGCATCATCTTCCTTAATTGACTGCACATAATTTTCCTTATATTCTTTTTCATTAGACTTCTCCTGAAAAAGCTCTTTTTGTGGCTCAGGTAAAGTATCTAACCAATCATAATGTTCTTGTCTATTAATCAATCTTTTTTCTTCTCTTTCTTTTTCTCTCTTCTTTTCCTCCTTCATAAGCTTCCTTATTTCTAACCTTGGTCTTATGAAAACAATCCAACTAAAAACAACCAAACCTATCAACATCAATACACTCACTAATTTAATCAACAATCTCTTGTTTTTTTCAAAAAATATCATATCTATACTTAAATATAAGATATCATAAATTTTTCATTTATGTAAAGGATTAAAATAAATTAAATCTTTTGTTTTTTTTATTCACCACAATTTCTACCAATCAAACATATCATTAAGGCAAAAAGTCAATCTTAAGAGAAGCTATTAAACCAAGATCTCCACCTTCTTTTAAATTTATATTTGTCATAAATTCATTAAAAAACCATGCTCTGTTTCCGGGATCTTCTGCTGGTGTTTGTATAAACAATGATGAATAAGATTCATCTGCTACATATTGTTTATATTTTTCTGCTACTTGCCTAAGATAACCATTGGGATTCATATATAGAGAAGCCCAGGGATCATATATATGAGAAAAATAGTCAAGTTGTTCAAGAACCATCGCCACCTGATTCTCTGAAAAATTATCCCAATCTTCTATAGACCTATCCCCTAAATTATATTGTAGATAAAGAACTGTCCATTTATTTCTAAGTTCATCCATATTAATTACCCCTGGAGGCGACATAGCACTATATTCTATTGCAATTTCCAAAGATAGTCCCTCTGGTACTGGAGCAAAGTCACCCTCAAGTCGTTCATTAACCAATCTTTTTTTAAAATAGTTTGCCGTCTTATATTGATCTCCATCAACAAAACCTACAACAATGGGAATAGGTTCTTTTAAAAGAGGATTTAACACATACATAACCACCGCTTCATCTGCTGCTTCTGTTATTGCTAAAGGTTGATTATCTACACTAACTCTCTTAAACTCCATTATTTTACCAGTTAAAAACATTTCTTGAAACATATATTTATTTATCTCTTTACTAGAAAATGTTACTCCAAAATAACTTGGATTTGATTCAAAAAATTGTTCCATTAATTTTAAAAATGTTGAATCTGTGCGCGCATCTTCTACTGCTTCCTCCCAACTATCAACGCCAAGTTTTTCTATATGCTCTCGCTTAACTAAAGCTATAAGCTCTTCACTAAAACCAGTATTCTGTGTTGGTTTTACTTCCAATTCCCCACTTTCACTATTGCGAACCATCTTCCACTCTGCTCCACGTAACTCAATCACCTTTCCAAATTCATCTAACTTGGGTTCAAATCCTTCAAACTGATTAATTACCTTCTCAGATCGTGGCACTTCCACCAATTCTCCCTCTTGTAATGCAAGAATCCGCCCCCCTGCTATTATTGTTTGACCATCTATTCTTGTCATTTCATCAGTTGGCTTAAATTCAGCAATAATTTCTCCTTCCAATTCCACACGATATTCCTTTTCACCTACAAAAAAAGTTAACTCTTCAGCCGCTTCCGAGATTGGAGCTTCCCAATTTCCACCTTTATTTATCCACAAAACATTGCCATCTGCATCAAAAATAGCTTTAAATTCTTCGTCACCAAATATTCCTTGATAAACACCCTCTGGTAGCCCAGAAGCAATCTCATGAGGTAAAATAACAACAACTCCTATTTTCTCCGAATAAGATTGAGCACCCTCAGCTTCACTGTCTAAAAACATTAAAGAAGCCATTTCCACACCACCATCCACAGCCCACCCTTCTCTCAACTTATATTCCTGTCTCAAACTATCAAAAACAGAAGCTTTAAAAACTCTAGTTCCATCAGTACTCATAACAAAAACTAAAGCTGGACCTTCTGGAAAACCAGATTCAATCCTACTCACATATTGACCATATTCTGTATCATTGTCGCTTAAAGAAAATTCTGTTTCTACTTTTTCCCATCCATCACCACGATTAAACCAAATGCCTCCTCCGCCTATCCTCTCGCCTGTTTTTTCATCTAAAATAACTGTTCCTAAACCTAAATAAAATTGTTCATTATCTCCCGCTGGTGGCTCAATCTTATATACCAAACCAGTAGTCTCTGTCTCCTCTTCAAAAGAGCTTACATCCTTAATCGGAGTTAATATTGCTCCTCTTTCTTTATCTGCAGCTGCCTCAGCCTCCATTGCTTCAGCTGTTTTTCCCCCACCCGGAATAACTTCTAACTCAACTTCTGTTAATTCTACTACTGGAGTTTCTTCAATAAGCACTTGATTTTGATCCTTCTTTCTACAAGCACCAAGAATTATAGTCGCTATAATCATCATCGCTGGAACAGCCCCTCTCCCTTGAGGTAACCAATCTTTTATTCCTAAATCATTGTAAGCTTCTCCAATCTTAACAGCAACATATTCTGGCAAAGAAAGATGATATGTTCCTCCGTTCTCTATACTATCTGCACACAATATCCCTTGATTAATATCTTCAATTGAAGCTTTTGCTTTTTTAATAACTCTAGAATTCCTATAAAGAATATTTTCATGCCCTTCTAAATAATCAACTACTGTTTCTAGTTTTGATTGCATTATCACAAGTTTTGCAAGAGCTTTATCTAGAGACTCAGTTTCAGAATTATCTTGTAAAGATAAGATGGCTGATTCAGGATTAATTTTTACACAACCAATCAAGTTTAAAAGATTATTTGGGCTTCCATTTTCACAAAATTGAATGTCTTTTGGAGGCAATAAAGGCGCTATTTCATCTAATCTCCTCAGAATAGGACGTTCTCCCACGTTAGGTTTAACAACTTCTCGCTCTACTAGATTGTTTGGCATTTGAATTTAAATAATTAAATTATTTAATACTACTCACATTATAGGCTATAAACCTATATTGTCAACCATTTTCCACCTACTTTCCACCACTTTCCACCTAGGGCGAAAAGTCCCCTTTCCGATCCCGGATCGGAAGATAATTAAGTTTTAGTTTGACTTAGCCCTAAGCTTAAAAACCACATCCACAGCATTGCCGGCAAAAAATATGTGCTGTGGAACATCATATTGGTTAATAAACAGAAAAATACTGTTCTGTAAATTAAGGTCTTCTTATCTTTCTTTTCCCATACATCCTTAACTACTTTAATTAGCCAAACAACAAAAACTATTCCAAAAACACCTAAACCAGACAGCACCTCTAAAACAATATTATGAGTCCATACAGAAAAATCAGACAAACCCCATATATGGTATTTTTCATTATCAGATATTGTATGAAAATTCCCCATGCCTACACCCATAGGTTTATCTATTAATCCTGCTATGGCTTGAATATAGTATTGTCGCTGAAAAAGAATACTTTTTTGTATTCCTGCTATTAAAAATAATATTACTCCTACAACCATCAGTCCATAAAATATCTTCTTATACTTCTCCACCCAGCCCTTGCTGTTAAATAAATACCATACTCCCACCACCAAAGCTACATAGGCTGATCTTGATTGAGATTTATATAACAAAAATATTCCTAAAATAATTAACGGCCAATACCAATAATTTTTAATATTTTTTACTAAATAAAACGCAATTATTGTTAATACCACTGCCCATAAATCACCAATATTATTATGATTCATATATGCGGTATATGGTAAAAACAAACTCAATGCCTTAATTTCAGGATCAGGAATAATAAAGTTAAATACAAAATACAAACTTGCAAATACTATTCCCAGCCCCACAATCACCTTATCAAAGTATTTATATATCTCCTTCTTCAAATTATATCCCAACAGCCAAAATCCCCCTCCGGCTAAATACAACAGAAAATATGAAAATCCCAATCCCTTATTTTCATCATGTAAAAACAAACTTATTTCAAAAATTAACAGAAATAGTAAATATAAAAATAAGCCTTTTGGCAATTTTAATTTTCTTTTCTTTTTCCAAACTATTCCTAGCAACAACAATGTCAATAAAACTCCTGACAAATTCACATAAAAAGTCTCCATTCCTAAACCAGCTATTAACAAAACAACACTCAATATTCCCAATAACCATTTCTTATTCATATTATTCATAATTCCATCTTACCTTAAAAATCTCTACCTTTCCGCTATACTATATTCACATGTCTAAATTTAATTCCAAAACAACTAAAACTATCTTTCTCGCTCTAATAACTATCTTTGTTATATTTCTATCAGAATTTATCTATACTGTTAAAAACCAACCTGTATATTTCCAACACATATCACTTTTATATCATCTTAAACAAACAAAAATAAAAGCTCATTTCAATCAACCTCAGCAATCATTTTCTCATTTTATTAAAGCAGCTGAAATCAAACTCAATCTCCCCACTGAGGAAAAAATTCAAGATAATACTCAAGAACTTTTACTATCTCTTCAGCTTCCTAATAATCAATCTGAATATTCAGGTATTTTTAAAAACTTAGATTTTAAAACACTGTCCCCCTACAATTCTTCTATTACTAAATGGTCTAAAGTCTTCTATTTTCTTGGCCTGAAAATTTCTGGTCAAGAAAAAAAAGAGCTAGCCATTCCCTTTTTCCAAACAGCTGTTAATCTTGCTCCTAGCTGGGGGCATTTTCATGTTGAATTAGCTAATCTTTACCTTATTTTAAATCAAAAACAACAAGCTCAAAAAATTCTTCACAGCTGTCTACAATACAAATTCCCTAAAAAAGATTGTCAAGAATATCTTGATCAAAATATAAATCAAAACATTTCTGAAACAGTCGGCTTTCGTGAACAAAAAATAACTAAAGAAATTTAAATTATTATGACAAAGCTCTTATTTATTATCAATGACTTTACTGATATTTCATTAAATAAAACTATTTTAAAGCTTACTAAAAATCTAAATAAAAAAACCTTCAACATTACTGTTATTAGTTTAAATTCAAAAGGCTCCCTGTTTTCTAATTTTCAAAAAATAACCAATGTTAAAACATATTCTTTAATTAATAATTTTTTTTTAAATATTCTTAAGACTTTCACTCTTATTAAAAAAATCCAGCCAGACCTTATTCATACTCAAACTCTCCGAGCAGACTATACTATTTTTCTATTAAAATTATTAGTTTTTTTTACACCCATCAAAAAATTTATCCATATTGCCAATAGAAGAAACTATTTTTTCCTCTCCAATTCTTTAACTAATATTGTTAAAAACATCTTCTATTTTTTTTCTGTTCATTTAACTGATTTCAATATCTGTGTTAACAAACATCTCAAAACACAATTCATTAACAAGCTTAAAATCTCGCCTAATAAAACCATCACTATTGTTAACGGAGTAAAAATACCTACAAATAAAAAACCAATCACTCAAACTAAAAAAAGACTAAATATTCCCTTAAATAAACCAGTTATTCTTTTTACTG
>Ga0114923_10002768_pt1 | contig 11850 bp, 20 predicted proteins | sample SumtaG_FD_89578 | JGI IMG/M metagenome (GOLD analysis project Ga0114923, IMG submission 89578) | Deep subsurface microbial communities from Indian Ocean to uncover new lineages of life (NeLLi) - Sumatra_00157 metaG | ecosystem: Environmental > Aquatic > Marine > Oceanic > Sediment | place: near... | reverse complement strand
TAATTGTTCCAACCAATGCACGAGTTTTCTTTCTTGATATCCATGTGCTGGCAACCACTGCATTATCTTTGATAGCGATGTTAGCTATTGGTTCTGGGAACGTTCGTTGAAGTGTACCTTTAGGACCCTTCACGGTAATTGTCCGCTCCTCAAGAGTGATCTGACAGTCACTTGGAATCTCAATCTGCTTTTCGTAAACTATTTGGTTTGTCATTTGTCAGATCTCCTTCAATATACATATGCCAGCAAGCGGCCTCCAATACCACGAGTTTTAGCTTCAGCGTGTGTCATCACTCCCGCGGGGGTGGTCACTATGAGAATTCCATAGTTATATGCAGGTAGGAATCGCTTCTCGAATCTTTCAAAGCCATCACGTTTTACTGGGAACCTGGGTTTGATTACACCGCACTTGTTAGTGCGCCCCATGAGTTGAATGCGGAATCTACCCGCTTTCCCATCATCGATTCGTTCAAACTCACCAATGTATCCTTTTGACTGCATAACATGCAGTACTCGTTCAATCAAGCTTGATGCAGGTGTAATTACAACTTCAGATTTGCCAACAACCTCGCTGTTGTAAATACTTGTCATTGCATCAGCCAATGGATCTAGTAGTGTCATTGTTTCAACAACCTCCCCTAGCTCATCTTTCGGAAGCCGAGCTTTACTGCTGTTTCTCTAAAACAGCGACGGCACATGTTCAGTCCATATGAGCGGATAATAGCCTTATGTGTCCCACAACGGTGACACGTCCGGCTTCCTTTGCCCATTTTCTTTCGACGTTTAGTTCGATCTTTCTTTGCGCTCATCTTAGCTCACCTCAGAACAGATATGTGCGTTCGCGCTCCTTTTCTAGAATCTCGATTGCAAAGGTATTTTTGATAAATATCATACTCTCTTCGGGAACCAATCTATGTCGATGGGGTACCTTTGCCCTCTTTCTTCGTCTGCGCTTCACTCTGAAACCAGGGCGTTCTATACAGACTGTGATGTTCATCCCTTGTATTCCTAGTTGGGGATCGTACTTTACACCTGGAAGTTCGATGTGTTCACTTATCCCGAAAGCGAAGTTTCCATCATCATCCCAGTTCTTAATTAGTAATACATCCTCTTTTGCTTTGAATGCTTTAGCAAGAAACTCAATTGCTTTTTCATGTCGAAGAGTGACACGCACTGCAATAGCTTCTTTTTTACGGATACCAAAATCACGAACGGTCTGACGGGCTCGTGATTGTAACGGTGATTGTCCTGTTATTCCCTCTAGAATTGTTGTAGCTTTACCTAGAGGTTCGCCACCGCCAGTACACACATCAATGACAACCTTCGCTACATGTGGTTGCCTCATTGGATATGCTTTCCAATCGTCAAGGAAGAGCTGTTCGTTTGGAAAACTCAATCAACCATTCCTCCTGTTGTACCCAAATTAATTTTGGATTTGTTTTTACCCAACACAAACACATATTCAAGAGCTGTTTGTAATCTTGTTCCGTCAGGGTCCTCAATTGTTACCGTACTAGAATGTGCACCCATGCGTTTCTGAATCTCAATTACTTTCCCATAGATACCAACGTTACGACCTTGGGTTACCAGAGCATAGACACCTGATTCAAGTGGGATTGATTCCATTAACTTCTGTTCAGGTACTGTAACCACTAATGTGTCCAAGGTGTTGTAATCTGCTGGTTTTGTCCCATCGGGGAGCAAAATGTTTCGTCCATCATGGAGAGATAACTGAACTTTTCCTCCGGATACCATTTGCTTGGATTGAATACGTCCCAATTTGAAACCGGTTTCTTCTTCATTTATTGAAACTAAACGAAGACCTCCGGCACGATTGGGTATTAATCTATAGCGTTCTCCAGATGACTTGATTTCGATTACATCCATCATCCCTACTGGAAACCGTTGATCCTTCCTAGGTACACCATCCACAAATACTTGACCATCGGAGAGAATCGTTTTGACTTCTCTCATGTTTTCAGCATGTCCAAGTACTTCTCGTAGAAGGATAGCTAACGTAAGGCATTGCTCCTTTGGATGTGGTCCAGGAATAGGACGGGTTGTAAATTTCCCATGCTTCCTTTTTATTGGCCAATTTCTAGGAGCTGGCAACCGTTTCAGATGCTTTTTCTGACCTCTTCTTGCCATCTATTCACTCTCCGCAATCATGATTGTTTTTCGTTCAATCGATTTCTTTCGATCATCATCCATCTCAAGCTTGACTAGCAAAACATTAGAAGGATGAATCGGAATTTGTACTTCTTTCCCATCCGCCTTTGTTGTAGTAGCACTATCAACCATTAGACGGATTTTGCCATAGTCGACACCGAGAATTTTTCCTTCAGTATCACGAAATTGTCCTCTCATTATACGTACAAGGTCACCTTTCTTAGGTACCATTGAGCGCATAGCATATTCCTCTCGAAGGAATTCATCAAGTCGACATTTCAGCATATTCTTGTGAGAATGCAAAGGTGATTTGTAGATTTGACGTCGTTGCTTTCGTGGGGATTTTGAACTGGGTTTCTTTGTCATTTTCTGCACCTCACACAATTTTAGAAGCAATTGCTGAAACCCGTGGCCAGTTCAAAGTAACTTCTCGAGCCATGGGACCTCTTAGTTCAGAACCTTGAGGTTCTCCACCGGGTTTAATCAGGACTGCTGCATTGTCTTCAAATTGCATCCAAGTTCCATCAGGTCTACGATAGGGTTTGCGTTGTCTGATAATTATAGCCTGAAGGACTTGTTTTCTCAATTCCTGTTTACCTTTGGTGACTGCGACATTCACACGATCGCCTACACCAGCTTTACCGAGTTTTCTCAGTTTGCCTTTATAACCAAAGACTGTAATGAGCCTCATCTCTTTTGCACCAGAATTGTCTGCGCAGGTGATTATTGCACCAATGGGCAGACCTCGGGCAATGCGTGGAATGAACTTACGAATTCCTCGTCCAACTTTCCTTGACAATGATTATTCCTCCGTTGTTACCTCACTTGGTGTTGTTGATACAACAACGCAGGTGACGTTCTTACTTAATGGGCGACACTCGACAACTTTCACCGTATCACCAACTTTTACTTCGATACAAGGTGGAAGATGAGCATGTTTCTTTGATCGGCGACGTTCGTATCGCATGTACTTCTTAACCAGGCCCAGATAGTCCATCTGAAACGTGATTGTTTTGTGCATCTTAACGCTAGTCACCAGACCCTCCATAATTCGACCTCTTACCGAAAGGTTCCCATGAAAGGGGCAGTTAATATCATCGCAAACTTCCGCAGGAGGTTCCACATTTGGAATTCCTATGTTGCGAATCTTCGGTTCTGTCTTTGCCATCTTCACCATCTCCTACTTTGGCGTTTCTTCACTCTGTCTTCTGGACGACCTCTCAAAAGGTCACCATCAACACGGATAACATCGCCGCTAGGTAATTTAATCTCAAAAACACAGACATTTTTTGGTAGAAGGATATCTCCATCTTCTGTGTCTAGTTGAATCATCTCTTTGGATTCAGCAACGATTGTACCTCTTCTACAAACATGTCCGGGGTCTCTCGAACCAACAATATGGGTTTCAAGACCAACAAGTTCATGCCTGAGAAGATTCTGATGGGTTATACTCATCGTGTTGCCTCCAGCTCTTCTTCACGTTCTACAGTTAATATTCGAGCAATTGCTTTTTTCACAGCTCGAATTTTGTAAGGGTTCTCAGTACCACCGCCTGTGGCAAGTTCGATTCGAATAGATGACATTTCATTATAGAGTTCATCTAGCTTCTTCTTGCGCTCTGCAGGGTTGAGTTCGCGAATATCCTTAGCTGTTAATCGTGCCATAGATTATTCGCCTCCCTCATCAAGTGAATCTAATTCTTCAAGCTCTTTCAGGGTGCTCTCTTCATCAACAACAGGTGTATCTTCAGATTCATCGGGAGTTTCTGGTTCCTTTGTCACCTCTGTAGGTTCTTCAGGAGGTGTATCAGTTGGTGAACTACTGGGTTCACCAATTAATTCAAGTCCATCGAGTTCTTCGAGCTCGCGAAGTTCATCCAGATCAGTTATTCCCTCAAGTCCTTTTTCTACGTCCTCAACAGGAGCATCTTCAGATGGAGTTGCATCCTCTGGTTTCTTAAGAATCTCAGGAGCACGAGTTTTCTTGAACTTGGGCTTTTTGATTTTAATAACTCCGGGTAATTTTGCATCGGGGCGCATTATACGAACCTTGATACCAATAATACCGGGTTTCAGGATCGCTTTGTCATCAGCCTCATCTACAAACAAATTTGCAGGTTCACCAGTTTTTGCAATTGTTCCCTGCTTAAATTTTTGATACCGGGCACGTCTACTTGAGAGCTTGCCTTTTACTATAATCTCGCATCCTATAGCACCTGAACGCATAACTCGTCTAAGTATCCAATAAGCCATTCGTCGGAATCTGACTCCGCGTTCAAGCTGTCTTGCTAACCGTGAAGCCATAACCTGCGCATTAAGCCATGGATTTTCAATCTCAGCGACTTCAACTTGCACATTCTCAATGCCGAATTCGTTTTCAAGAATATAGGTTAATTCACGGATTTTGACTCCACGACGTCCAATCACAACACCAGGTCGTGATGCTTGAATTACTACTTCAGTACGCATCGGCATCTTACGAATTTCTACACCACCATATCCGGCAGCATTCAATTCCTTATTGAGGAATTCGTCAATCGTGAGCTTTCGTGTGTTCTGCTCAATGAAATATTTGATTGCGGACATTTATGCCACCTCTTCCAGTACAATTTCCATATGGGATGTATTCTCATGGTAAGGAGAGCTTTTTCCGAATGCTCGTTCAATGAATGCCTTGTATGTTCTACCCCGTTGAGAAGCTGCATGTACAATTCTAAGGCGATCGATATCAAGCCCTTTATTGTCTGCATTTGCTTCAGCGTTTCTTAGGATTTTCAAAATGAATTGAGACGCTTTTACTGGATGTCCTCCAGAGGGGAACTTTTTCATACCTGAATGATGTCCTCGTTTCTTCTTATGACGTCGATAAGGAATCCAGGATTTTAATTCAACAACACTCTCAAGGAGCTCTACGGCTTTGTCTAGCATCATACCCCGAATCGCGTTGCTGATCTCTCTGCAATGTTTAGGGGAACAACGCATATTACGTCCACTAGCTATAGCGGTCCTGTCAGGGTCTATGCCGATTATTGAGTAGCGATATGATGGCATTCTGCCTCACTTCCAGTACTTACATTGAGCAAGGTAATCTTGCTTCCAGTAAGAACTTTGATCAATTTTACTACACCCTCAACAACCACTTCAGGACACTCCGGCACACGTATACAGACCGTTCTCGCGAGCAGAACTAGTTGCCTGCACTGCTTCCTTCAGTTCTGAAACAATTATTTTCAGAGAGCGTTAGTCGACTGCCCTCAAATATTTGCATTTAAGTATTGTGACTTGAACGAACCGAATCGTTAGGGAGAATCCCCAAATTGAGCCGTTACCCTTCTAAGAACAGGAGTATTGACGGATTTCTTTATCATTGCAATACCTGCTTCAGTTAAGGTCCCTTTTAGAAAATGAACTCCAGCAGATTGGATGTACAAGTAGCCCTTTTCTTTAAGTCGTGTGAGACTCCCCAGAACTATCTGAGTCAATTCATCATCTGTACCGTCAAATGTGCCACCAGGGCTTTGCATCAACTCCGTCATCTTAAGCACATTCTTGATGGAACTCATTTGCCGTCGTTTACTGTCATAAGGATTTGAATACACCCAAAGTAGAATGATCATATCAATTAGTTCTAACCCAATAGCGGGGTTTCGTGCCAATGCCTTTCGTGCGATAATCTCTACTACTGGCATTAATATCACTCGTTTGTTTTGCATCCTCTCGATTATTGTAATCTAAATCAATTGTAAATATCCGGGTTGAGGCTCAAAAACCTCGCCTTTTCTCATTAATTTCTCTAATGAAGACTCAACAGACTTTGTCGTGATTCCTACATCAATAAAATGTTCAAGAATCTTATCAATATGAAGGCTTACATTCCCCTGTCTTAGAAAAGCTAGGATTTCATTAGTTACATCTCTGTCAGGTATTTTGGGAACTTGAGTTTCCTCTGGACTTCCGACTAGCAATACAGTCCAAGGTTTCGGAAAAATCAGTTCCCCAGAGTTTGATAAACCAGTTAACTGTTGTTCCACCCAAGTCCAATCTAATTGATATTCTTTGCATAGTGATTCTATTCTATCAAGTGAACACGCATTCTCTTGAGCTTCTTTTTCTAGAAGTTGCATGAGCCGTTTTCTTTTTCCAGATCGGGAAGGGCCATCACTGCTAATTATAAGCTCATCAGTCCCAATTCGAGTTACGGGCATTAGTGTGCGAATACGGTCCTTGGACTTGTCCACAGCCTTTTCGAAGTCATCCCCTCCTTTTGAGGCATTAAACATCTTAACTGCAGTAGATGCTGCGTCAGGAGAGTCAAACAAAGCACATGCGGCTTTTGAAATATTGATTATCGTTCCGCAATAACTGCAGCGTCGTCGTTTCTGCCCTACTGGCGCAGTGGTGAAATGGTGACATCTAGGACACATGAATACAAAGAACTGTCTCACTATGATACCAACTCTAACAACTCGTACTGGTATTCAGTATATAATCGTCGCTGAGATATCATAATGGTTATATTCCTTTGATAATCCAGCCGGACTTGGAGAACTCAAGTATGCCAAGAGTAGTCGAAGAGATTGTTGTTAATCCTAAATATTGCAAAGGATGTCACATTTGTATCTCCGTCTGCCCTCATGAAGTTTTAGCCAAATCTGAAGAGGTTGATAACCGCGGTTTCTTCCTTCCTTCAGTAATTGATTTGGATGCTTGCAAGGTGTGCCATCTCTGTGAAATGCACTGTCCGGATTTTGCAATTCGTGTAGTGGAAAGTGAGTGAATCACCTTCGAGATCTAATATGACTTTTTTAATAATACACGAACAGATAAGGAGTGTATTGCTTAATTGGCTGTACTTAGTCAAGAATAGGTTAGGTGTTACAAGTGGCTGATCCACAAATTCCAGTGCTTCTAGAACTGAAAATGGAGATTGAAAGTGAGATTGAAGAACTCAAAAGCAGAATTCAGAAGCTAGAGGCATTTATACAAGCTTTAGATTCGACAATTACAACTGGAAGCTTTGCAACTGCTGATACCGCAATTGCCACAAGTGCAACCAGTCCAACCCCTCCCCTTCCTGTTGCACCCGAACCTTTGGAGGAAGACCGAAGTATCATTTTAACAAACAAAGAACGAGATTTGGAGTTGGCAACTTTTGAAGTGAGTGGTCAAGAGATCAAAGCAACACCATCAGCTCATGCAGTATACGATATAAAACGAGGGGCGTTTGCCAGATTCTTTGTAGAAAGAATTCTTGGGAAATTTCAAGAAGAGGATAGACACAAAGTTGAGAACGATGAGCTCACATGGGAAGATGCATTTGACTTCGACGTCCGGGCTACCGACGGAATCTTAGATGAAATTATTATCCGTAATTATGGTAATCAGACACGTTTGGATGAAATTGAAAGAGCTCTTAGATGGGCTCTTGAGAAAACATACCATGCCAGATAATTAAGATATAAACGGCGCCTCCTGACCTCGGTTTCCTGTGTACTTAAAAGCAATAACGTAATGAAAATAATAAGACAACAGAGATGGAGAACCAGATATGGAGTTTCGCGATGAATACCAACCATTGGTGGTTAATCCAGAGATTGTTGTGACCATGGTCATGGATGCGCACGAGTTCTTCACGCAAAATCGCATAGATGAAAATTATGAAACCATGGCGCTTGATTTGATACGAAGGTATGTTTCAACAGAAGGAAAACCACGTGATAATGATCCATTCTACGGTGCGGCATTGTATATGGTAACGCGACACCCTTGGAGTCATCCAAACCCTCTTACGAAAACAGAATTCGCTTCTAGGCTTAGAATGAAAGAATCAAGCTTGGAATGGTATACTGATGCAATTGCTGAGAAGCTCGGATTCATAGTTCTTCATGATAAGAACCATCTTCCATTTTTTGTAGACCCACAGGGAACCATCGCTAGCGTTGTAAATTCAATAGCAACTGCAAGCGTCGGTGAAGAAGTGATTAAAGGAATCGTAACAGGAAGTGCAATCTCTCCTCACTCTCTAGCTGATAAAATTGTTGATAAATTGTGCAATGTTGTGAGCATTGTTCCTATCGCGTTCGAACAAGAATTACACTCTATTGTAACTAGAATGATTGAGCAGGAAAGTAAGAAGCTTCTTGAACAACTCAAACGTAGTTCGTAGAAACATTACGAGTTTTCAGGTTGAAGGGTAACTTCCTCTATCAATTCCTTCCCAGCAACAACTTGATCAATTGAGTGAATCACAGCACCCGCTTGTTCGAGAATCTCTTTAATCGATTCGTAATTCAGATTATCTCCTTCAAGCGTTATGGATATCGACTCAGTTGATTGGTCTACTTCCTTTACGGAGATGTTCACACCCACCACTCTATCATCCTTCGCAATCATAACTGCGAGATCAGTCAACCGAGGGGAATGCGGTTTCAAAACGTCTAGAACTATTCTTCTGATGCCATGCGGCAATTTATTTCCAAACCTCACACTGGCCGAAAGGCCAAGTTAGTTATGGTCTTCGTAAATCAAAGGTTGTTAAACCTTACTAAGAGGGATGAAATGAATTTTTCCCAAAAAAGAGATGTGGAAGGAGCCATCAGCGCGTTTTTTCATCCAGCTCCCGAACGCTTAATAATGGATGAGCAATAATTAGGAGTTGTGGGAATCTCTTTGAGAAACTCACGCCGGGAAAACACAGGTTGGGACGCTAGCTTGAAGCAGGATAAACTAACAAAGCATACTATAGATGCTTCAAAAGAACTGGGAAAGATTGAATATACCCCAAGTAAGAAGCCAGAATCTACACGATTGATATCTATTGACGTTTCTGATTTTAAGACTCATCCACTATGGTCAATTCTTGTTGAAACCGCTCGAAGAAGTCCATTGTATTCAGGTCTTGCAGGATATATTAGAGATCAGATTCTACCCACTAATCCAAATATAGAACCGCGAGAGCTTGCCAGCAAATTAGCAATCTCTGTTGGTGAAGCAATGGTTATTCTAGATGCTTCCAGGGCAAAGTGACACGATAGATTATTGAAAACACAGCTATCTTTCTAACCCGTTTCAACAGATTGAGTGTGACCTCAACAGTTCGAAACTTCTGTGTTCCACCCTTCCCTTGTCAGTGTCACCACATCACAAATTCTCATGGAACTTGAAGTAACAAGGGCTTTGTCTGCGCTCATCGGGACGGGGTCCCTTCCACAGTCCTGGCTTCCTCCTCCTGTACTAATGCTGGTGCATCACTCCCAGCCACAGAGAGGTTTTCCACAGTTCTTGCCACGGCGGGGTCATTATCACTCATTTCGATTTTGTCACCAAAATCGGAAAGGTCCGTTTGGACTTAGTGAACAGCCGCGGACTCTCCGGAACTTGATTGAGTCCCTTTCTTAGAGAGTAAGGACTTCCGTCGAGAAGAAGATTTCTTCCCTCAGGCATTCAGCTGCGAGCTCCGGTTAGTTACTCTTCGAGTGACAAAACTGGCCCACTTTCCTAGTCCGTTCACTATATCAATTCATATCAGACCTTTTAACTTCATATTCTATTGGAAGATTGACCTCAGAGAGGGCCCAACAGATGTTCCAAAAGCATGATTTCTTACGTGTTTTTACGTTATTGCACTATCTTTATTCGCGCATCAATATTTCAAAGAGTGGATTGGATACTCTATGTCGGACCATACCGGATTCAGGAATTCTGAATTAGCTAATGCAGTCGTTCAAGATATTCTACGTCTGCTATCTGATAAGCAAATTAGAATTGTTCATGTGTGTGGAACTCATGAAGATACAATTAGTAGTCACGGCCTGAGAACATTATTGCCAAAGACGATTACACTAGTAGCAGGCCCAGGTTGTCCAGTTTGTGTTTGCGCGGCAGAAGATGTGGATAGAGCTATAGAACTTGCTAGACAGGGGCAAATAATCACGACATTTGGGGATATGATTAGAGTACCATCTACCTCATCCTCACTAGTTAAAGAGAGAGCCGCTGGAGCCGATGTACGCATTGTTTATGGTGTAAATGATGCGGTTGAAATTGCACGAAAGAATCCTAACAAGGAAGTCATCTTCATTGGAGCTGGTTTTGAAACAACTGCACCAACGATGGCGGTTGAGATTGTAAAAGGACCTCCAACAAATTTCTCAATCCTGACTTCTTTGAAATTAGTACCACCAGCCATGGAGATTCTTGTAAACCTGGAGGGGTTTGCTGTGGATGGTTTCATTACACCTGGACATGTCAGTGCAATTATTGGAACTGATGCTTTCAATGACCTTGCCCGTGAACACAAAGTCCCTTGTGTAGCAGCAGGTTTTGAACCGCTTGATGTTCTTGAATCAGTTAGAATGATTCTTCTTCAGATTGAAGAAGGAAGAACTGAATCAGAGAATGAATATTCTCGCGTTGTGAAACCAGAGGGAAATATTGCTGCTCAAAAGATGATGGAGAAGGCATTCAAGATTGACACCGCACCTTGGAGAGGATTGGGAATGATTCCAAATTCAGGACTGTTTCTCAAGGATGAATATGTAGAACATGATGCACGACTTAGATTTGATTTCCCACCAATAGAATCTATCGATATCCTTCCGGGTTGCATATGTCATAAGGTCGTACTAGGAATGGTTGATCCCACAGAATGTTCTTTATTCGGAAAAAGATGTACACCTGAAGATCCATACGGCCCATGCATGGTGGGTCATGAAGGAACTTGTCGCATAAGACATGAAAGCGGTGGTCTCTAGGACTTGCCTTTCGACTCGGTCATTTTATGGTCACCGAGCGTATTGATATTCTCAAATGTGAGAAGTTCAGGATCAAATTGCTTTAGAACTTCAGTTGAGATATAAAGAACATTAGTCATTGAATCAAGAAGAGCCTTCATTCGCCGTTTACCACTTTCTAATATTTCAAGTCCATGGGAATATGCATGTTCAGACAAATATACTCCGTGGAGAGGTTCGATATTCCCATTGGGCCATGCAGGTATAACTGCTCCGTGTCCATCTCGCAATTGAACCAGTGAAAGAAATAAATCCACATTTGCAAGTGGTGTATCGACCGGTAGAAGGAGTGTATAGTCGGTTTCAGCGAATTCAAAAGCTGTGACTGCTCCATTTAGGGCCGATTTATCTGACCCGTCTGGATCAACGGTAATAACCGCATCTCCAATAATATCTTCCACACCTGCTCGCTGGTCTTCACTCGACAAAACTATCAGAACGTTTTCTGTTAACTTCTTAGCAATTCTTACCATGTGACTAATCAGTGGTATTCCTTGAAACAAAGCAACTGTTTTGTCAGAGCCATATCGTTTGGAATCTCCACCAGCAAGAATAGCTACGGTGAGGTCTCTTTGTTTCATGGCAGTATCACTGAAAATAGCACGAATACGTCCTAGATTTATGTTCGTTGGTTAGGGACTAAAATAGAATCATGTTTGTGCGGCACGAAATTTCTTCCCGTCATGATGACAAACAAGCTGAATAGCTTGTCGTCCGGAGTAAATAGCGGTAGGAACACTACCCATCCCCATTGCCCATTGTCCGGCCATATAGAGACCTTCCAACCCTGGCAGTGTCTTTCGTAGACGCAATGTCATAAGTTTAGATGTTGGCAGCCAGGCCATGTAAGCCCCTTCCAAATTACGAGTATACCGCCACATAGTGTAGGG
>Ga0114923_10002767_pt1 | contig 11850 bp, 4 predicted proteins | sample SumtaG_FD_89578 | JGI IMG/M metagenome (GOLD analysis project Ga0114923, IMG submission 89578) | Deep subsurface microbial communities from Indian Ocean to uncover new lineages of life (NeLLi) - Sumatra_00157 metaG | ecosystem: Environmental > Aquatic > Marine > Oceanic > Sediment | place: near... | reverse complement strand
TTCCACAGTTCTTACCACGGCGGGGTCATTATCACTCATTTCGATTTTGTCACCAAAATCGGAAAGGTCCGTTTGGACAAAATGAACAACCGCGGACTCCCCGGAACCTGATAGAGTTCCTTTTTTGGAGAGTAAGGACTTCCGTCGAGAAGAAGATTTCTTCCCTCGGGCATTCAGCTGTGAGCTCCGTTTTGTTACTCTTCGAGCAACAGAACTGGCCCACTTTCCTAGTCCTCTCACGTCATGCAATGATTTCGTGAGCGTAATGAGGCGTCCAGCGATGTTTATCGCTCCGTTCCTATCGGCGTTTGTTTTTTCACCACAAGTAGGGCAGATGAAAAGGTCTTGTCGGGGTCTCTGACCTTTTCGACCACACCTCCAACACATGATAGAGGTCCACTGCTCAGGAACAACTCTGAACCGTGAATCTTTGCCTTTCACAGTCCATCCAAGTTGTGAAAGACCATGTTGTAGACTTAGTGTGATTCTTGCAAAAGCCCAGCGGTGTATCATACCTCTGAACCTTCGACCTCTGTAGTTTCCTTTTCGTGCAGTATAACGGATATTCTTGAGTTTGCCAATTGAAACGTATAGAGTATATTTCTCAGATAATTCACAGATGTGATCAATGAGTTGTCTAACAAGTACTCTATCGTATTCTATAGCGACATTTTCCCGTTTTGAACGGATTCTTGTGAGATTGGAAATAATTCCATCTGTCAATAAACCTCTATTCTTCCGGGTATCTCTTTCGTACTGTAGGTCTGCAACACGTTGATCATACCTCGAGAGAGATTGAATCTTATCCTGTTGTTTGAAGTATCGTGTTTCTCTAACCCTTTCAGGAGTAACAAGAGTCGCACACACTGCTTTCTTAATCCCAAGGTCAATGCCAAGAACTGCTACAGGTAACCGATGTTCAATTGTAGGAATTTCATCGATTCTAACTGAGAAAGAAATCCACCACTTATGGATTCTATCGGTGAATATCTGTAGAGCTTTTACTTCACCTCTATCAATCTGATTAAGATGAAAAGGAGACATCTTCAAAGGAAGCATCAATCGATCATGAGTCTTTCGTCCGTCAGGAACGGAATCCAAAGAATCACACAGATTGACCCACCATCTAGCAACCGATGTCTTCTTCTCAATCAATCTAAATCTTCTAGAGAAAACAAAACGTGGAATCCTTCGAGATGAAGTGACCTCACAGGGTCTTGAGGCGTTTCTCCCGTTCTTACTTCTCAACTCTAGATAGCTTTCATAATTTCCAACAGCAGTTTGTCTACACTCTTGAAGCTCATTGAAAGAAATTCGAGGAAACTTATTCTTAAAATCATGGGGAACCGTAAGTCGACGGTTATCACCTTTCTTGACCTTGAGAGCAGTCATTGTAAGTCGATCTAACGCTCCATCAGAGATTTTGTTTCGTTTCTTTCCAATCAGCAACTTGTCTTCATGTTGTTCAATCACACCAAGAAAAGAATGGATGACTCTAGTGTCACGGCCTACAATCTGTCTAAGTCGTTGCTTAGTTCTATTTGTCATTACATCCCAATTGATTGGAACTTTGACCGAAATTGTTACACCTTTAGAAAGACCCATCGCATTCGCCTATTGTATTTAAAGTTCTGACCTGTTTCAAGTCAGTCGAGTTCACTCCCCTTCCTGTTAAGAGAGAGGAATTTAACCTCGTACATTAGTAATAATTTTTGTATTTAAAGTTATGAGAGTAAAATATCAATTAATATTTTGATATTCTTATTTGATAATATTTCATGAATTTAACTAAGTTTTAGGAAATATCCAAATGCAATAATACTCCCAAGAAATAGAGTTAAATAGATTTGAGTTATATATTATATGAAATGTCAAGACGAAGAGGACGCCCTGCAAGACCACTCCCCATTCATCCAGAGAGGGTGATTTCTATTGCAATGAAAGCGGGGCTCTCTTCAACAGTAAGACTTCAGAGGGCCATTAAGAACAAAAGAACAGCGAAGCACTTTGCAAATTCATATGAGCAATGGAAGATAGGAAGGCAAGTTTATCTCATCACAAAGAAGGATGGAAATCCGGATTACTCGTATATCGTAAAAGCTGAACCAGGAATTAGAGATAATCATCTTAAGATGTTGTATGAGAAGGCAGCAGAATTTGGGCACACAGAAGTCCAACGACAGAAGAACTCGGATGCGACAGTAGGACCAATTAACCAGCGATTGAACGCCTGTGGAGCTGCTCTAAGAGAGTTCTCAGAGTGCAATTTTCCCTTTCCTGATCCAGAATCTTTTGGAACAAGGACACAAAAAGAAGGATCAACTAGAAAGAAATTTCGTGTAGCAGGATACAAGAGAACCACCTTCGGCCCGCAGATTATTCTAGTGCACCCTGATCTACCTTCACTTGATTTTGGGGATGCAGTGAGAAGTCACAATGAGATTATTGCAACTGAATGTGCTATCCGAAATGTATCAGTCAGAGAAACTACTCGATATAGTAATTTGTTTTTACTTCTAGCACGACCCTATTTGGAACGTATCTACTCTGAAAACAAGTATGGACGACCTAGTTTTCGATCAGGAGTGAATACGGCTCTTCGTCAAGTGAAGGAACTCATTATCGAAGCTGGATATCAACCTCAGATGTATATTGACCAAAGTGTGACAGGTGCACTATATGATGATGCGTCAAGTAAGGCCTCTATCGAATTCTTCGATAACCAGGTCGAAGAAGCCTCTTTCTTCTATGGAAAACATCCGGCATTGCAGGAATTAAAGAAGCTCAGATATGAAGGATTTGAAACTTCCCCGGGTACATTCGAACCATGTCTAACAGTGAATGATGTCGAACATATCAGACAAAAAGCAATTCGAAGAGGACAACTCAAAGGATCCATTCTGCATCGTAGGATTAGCCACCTCTTTCCAACTCCATGGAGTCTACGAGCTTTCATCTATAATGAACATGAGTATTCTGGAAATTCTGACCATGTGATTGTATCTGAACTACCATTGCAAACTAATCTAGGAAAAGGAAAAGCGGATATCACACTCTTTGAGAGAGTACTCACCAAGGATGGAAAACAAGCGTTACAAAGACCTGCTCTCGTCTGTGAGATCAAGACCAGAATGGGACATGAATGGTATCTGGATTCTGAACTTAAAATTTCACGATCAAGAGGGCGAGATGGGATACCCCAGCGTGTTGTTGCAGAATTTCCCATGAATGATAGGCCAATGGAGGATTGGGAATGGAGATCCATTGTTGATGCTACACCCCATCCAAAAACTAAGAAACAGGTCGCAACGTATGCTGATGCGTTAGCTCAAGGATTCCAAGAGATCACTGGTGAGGAGTCCAATCATGTATATCGAGCTACTATAATGATAGATGCAATCTCAGATATCAATCAAGTACGAAGTACCATTGAGGAACTTGTAGCAAAGTCGTATCAATTTCTAAAGAAGAATAAGAGCGATGTAAAAAGAACGATAATAACTCCCACTGATGTTGATTGTAACATAGCTCTTGTGATACACAAGCAAAAAGTCCCAACCAGAACTGAGGAAGAGCGAATCGACACACCTTGGCATCCTTCCTATAACCCATTCAAACTAAGCATTGATTCTGATAGACGTTTCATCCTATACCTTGCAAGTGAATCTCCAACCTCTTCTGGGACATCTGCCGCTTGGAATGCAAAGTACTATCATGGACTAAATCTCCTCTATGAGATGAAGGAGGATAAACCGAATACCAAGTTCCTATGGCTTGATCTTGCAGGTCAATTCCATGAAGCAAAGCTAGCTGAAGCTCGTCTGAAACTGAGACCAAGGAGTTTCACAGAAAAAGATGAAGTATTGAGTCATCATGACCATATCCGAGAGTTTTTTGAAACAGTCACGGTCAAGAACTACCTTGATAACATCTTATCCAATCTCTATGGGAACGGTCCTGAACCATCCTTTGACATTAAGACAGTTCCTGACAGGTCAATAACCATCATTATCTCGGGGATTGATGTGTTGAAGGATACCACCCCTGAAACTCATAGGGATAAACTTCAGCTCATATTGGATAAGTTGGTAACCAACCTTCCAGATGATGAGAACACGACAATCTTGTGGTTCGATTCACCAGTCCCCTCTGTGGACAAATCTATCCCATATGCTACCAGAGCTCTCTTGCCATATTACTCATCATCGACACTGGCTGAATACACAACTGAAATCATTTGGAACCTACCCTCTCCTCCTCGAAGTGCAGTGGACCCTGAAAGGTCGACTTTAGGGCTCATTGGGGATTCACCGATATTTGATGATATTCGAATGATAATCAAGCATTCTCCAAAGAAATTGGATATCCAATTCGAATCCATCCCATTACTTCAAGGATGGTCAAGACGCTTTAAGAATCAAGGGCGAGGTCTTATAATGAGAGAAAGAAGAGTAGTAGATGCTATTCCAGACAAACCCACTCGTGAAAGGATGAAGCTCATATCTCTTACATTGGTTCCATGGCTTGTAGACCTTCATCCAGACGTCAAGGATTTGGGTGAACCAGAAAAGAAGCTCAAAGAGCAGTTCGATGAACTAATGCAGGAACTCAAGGGATTGCATAAGGGTCTGAAGTTTTCTGTAACCTCTACCACTGAACCTCCGGGTAGATTTCCAAGGAAACTTGACCTTATGCGATTCAGACAACCATCTTTCAGTTCCGGAAAAGCGTTTGTTCCTATGACAGAAGGAAGAATAAACTCTCAACGACTATATCGTTCTCCACTTAGATTGAAGACGACACCAAGACATACAATTGACCTTCTCCAGACTACAGTTGACACTGCTACTGACATCATTGAAGAAACGCCTGAAGGTGAATGGTTGTATGGCATCAAGTTTGTTTCTGAATATGATTCAAATCTACATTGGTGGATGGTCATACAGGACCCAAAGAAGCCCTCAAGGATGTTAGTTGGGTGCTTTCTTAACAAGAGAATCAAGAGAGATGATTTCCATTATTCCGAAACCAAATGGGAGTTATTGACAGGCAATTCAGTTAATGAGATTCTCGAGTACAAGCAGCTTTTGATGCGGTATAGGATAACAGAACAAGGTGTTGAAGTATGGAATGAAATCGGGGAGTGTATAGGACTCATAGAAATGAAATCGCGAGGATATAGCTCAGTCAGTCATCTTCGTGCTATAAGGTGGCTAGAGCAAGAACCTCCAACTGATTTTGAATTACAACCCAGCATCATTTTTCCGAGTACAATCCACCGCCGAGTTACCGCTGCTCTGAAACGCTACTGCGATAGGGCCTTATCTCCAACTCCTGTCAGTGTAAAATTGACGAGAATAGGAGATGCATGTAGAGTGACCTTTATTGACAAGAATGATGATGTCCTTCAGGAAGTGGAGCATAAATCAATACCTGACCTTCGCGCTCTTCTAAGATGGCCAGTGACTCATGGCGAACCGATGCATACTGATACAGGTCAATTCGTTTCATGGAATATCTTTGAGGACATCGAATATTCTGATATGGACTTCCTTAGACCACTTGTCATCTACCGAGACACATGGGCAGCACCAGAAGAGCAACTCAGTCAACTCTCTCAGTTTGATGAATCTCCAGAAGAAGCGACAGTGGAAATCGATCATGACAGGTCAGTTTGTCCACTTGCACTGAGGGAAGAGGGGGGAAAGGAAGGGAAAGAACACGGAGAATGTTGGCGCATCCTTCTTCATGAAAGTGCTCCAAGAAGTCTGAAGCGTCAACTAAAACGTCATATGACTGGGAGGATGGTGCACGGCCTTCTAGCATCAGGACGTATCTGGAGTGGAAATCTCTTCGCACTCGAAATCATATTCGAACATAGGGCTGGCAGCCAAGAATGTCTAGTCTTTCAAGAAAATGATTGGATCAGACGACTCCTACGTGAGCGTGCAATCATCAATCTTCCGTCCATTCCATTTGGTTCATATCTGAAAGCAAAGGAAGAGAAGTGGAGTTTGGAAATTGATTATAGCAAAGGAAAAATCCTCTGGCGTGCGACATCAATGCTTACAAAGCGTTATTTCAACCCATTTATCAAGTCTATTGAACTTGACTTCACCAATTCTCTTGCGAAGGAAAAGGAAAGACTCCTGAATATCATAGCTAGAAATATTGGAATCGATGTTCAGGGAATATACGAAGTTGTGGAAGTTGAAAACAAGATTATTGAGGGACTAGAAGGCCTCGGGTTTGGAGATGATAAACCTCAGGTCGAATTGAAGATAGAATACTCAGAGTCGAAAATAACCTTCATCCTTGTTATTGCTGGGACGAAGGATGATAGGGCGATTGTAAGTGAATCCTTTAAGATTGATGAGGATGCTACAAGGGAGGATATAGATAGTATCTATATTGGTTTATGTGATGAGGGATTTATCTCTCAATTCGATGTTGTGAATAGGAGTGAAGCAGTAGATGAATTCAATAGGATACTTGATGGTCTTGATTTCGCAGATCGGGATTATTCTGTAGAAAGCGAACCTGACGCGGTGCTGTACTTGAGTTTGTTTACAAAAGACAGAGTACTCCAATGGGAAGTTAGAAGTGATATGGATGAAGTTGGCGATGAAGGAGTATTCGATGTGCTTGAATGGTTAGAAACAAAAACCATCGAATCAATCAAAAACATGTTCAAAAATGATTTGAAGAGCTATCACGATAACATAATAGACTTAGAGGAGGTACTGGATGAAGAGTTTGAAGATCTTGTTGCTGAACTCAACGATGGATAATTTTCAAACATACGTTCTCAATGAATTATCCAACAGAATAGCTAAAGAACGTCTAGGTTTCGTGTATGTTTTCTGTAGATGAAGAGTACTCTAAAGAAAACTCCTAACGTAATTACAGGCGGAATCTACTCTCGAGAATCCGACAATTTTAGGAGTAATATATTCAATACTGGCAAAGTTTCGTAAAACAATTGACATTGAAACAACGAATTACACGAGTTCACTTTAAAATGAGGATTTTTTACATGATGTGCATCTTTCATGTTTCATATAGTATTTTTTGCAAAAAGGACATTGAGTTATTTTTTTATCTTCAAGGAATCGATTGATGATGTCTTGTATTGGCGGTATATCTAAAATATTAGGAGTTCTATTTACGGTTCCTGTAAGGATAATGGGAGATTCTTGAGCTGCTTTAATCAATCTAGGCAATATCAATTCCATGAAACTTCTATCTTCAAGTAGTTTGGGAATTTTACCGATGGTATCATATCGACGGAGAAAATCCCCTTTTTTTGTAATCTGATATCCAATAGCTTCAAGATTCTCATCTACTTTTCTAGCCCAATGTCTACAAGCATCAAGAACCTCGTCATCATTAAGTAGTTCAGGAATGTCCTCCAAGGAACTGAAAATGGTCACATCCCCCTCGAATAAACGTTGAATAATGAGGGGTTTGATTCTTGGATCAATAGCTGTTTTCATGCGTTTAATGATTATCGCAAGAAGAAGTATATTTTCGTGTGTAAAGATATATGGTGAACCTAATTGCTCAAACAATAATTGAATTAGTGTTTCTCTTACTTTCTTCTGTTCATATAATGCATTGAACTTCATACACCATTTGAAAATTACATCATAAGAACTTGGTTTAAATGATAAGATAGAATTCAAGAAGTTATCAGTTCCTTCACTGAGAGCCTTAGAAAGCTCATCACTATCGTTTACTAAATGATCTATACGATATAGAACATGCGTTGGGTTGTTTCTGAGAATTTCTGCAAAGGCCTCATACATTCTTGGGTTATATACAAGATTGTCTATCTGCTTTATTGTATCATAAGTTGGGATGAATGTATCAGAGGTTTCAACATGTTTAGCTATCTCATCGATGATTCTGTCATCATCGAGTAATTTAGGAATTGATTTGATTAACTTGAATAAATTCAAGAATGTCGATTTTTTGTTGAGTGCTCGAGCTATATATTCAGTTTCTTCATATATGACTTGATGACCCTCTTTACCCATCAAGAGAAGCGATCTGAGAACCTCATAACAATAGGATTTTGGTTTCTTCCTTAGGTTATCTCTTAGAATTGTCAATACTGATGAATCTCTTAGATGCCACAATCCTCCTAATGCAACATTGACTAGTTTTACCTTTTCTTGTTCTATTATGCTTAATAGGACTTCTTTTGTTTGAGGATGTTTTATACCGGATATAGCTTTGACTGACTCTGGTGATTTATCAACCTCATATATCTTTAGGACTGCATCAAATGATTCAGGATCACCGATATCCCCCAAAGCGTATAGTGTTTTTTTCCGTTCATGTTTCTTAGAGGGTTTTCTATAATATCTAGAACGTCTAGCTGCATCATTTTTCTCAGATTCTAGATTGGAAATTAGATAACGAATTGCACGACTATCTCCTAACCTCCCAAGAGTTTCTACACCCTCAAGGTGGGTTTCTATTGCTCCAATTCCCATTTTCATTATTCCTAATAAGAGTGAAGCAGTTGGTAATGTGCAATGGCTAAAAAGAGATAGATCAAATTGTAGTCTTGTACGTTTAGGTTTCTCAACTTCAGTTATTTCGTCAAGGAAAGCAGTAATGGAATCACGAAACTCTTCCGTTATTCCAGCACCTGTATGATGAAGGCTTCCGAGTATCATCAAGTTGAATCCATAGTAGGTTCGAACTATATCTCTAAGGGTGGGCTTTTTTGGAAGCGATTGTATTTCTGCTAATCGAGTTTTGATTATAGAAGGAATTTTATCTGAATAACCGTAAGCAATTAAATCGAAATCTGCACCTGATTCAAACTCAAGGAAGAAAGTATTTCCTGTTGTAATTTGAGAATCAAGAGCTTTCAATCCACGCTTGAAGGTATATTTCCTGAGTTCGTCTAGAGAACTGACCTCTAAATCTTCGGTTAATTCTATGTGATCAACATCAAGACCTCTAGGTATTCTTAAGATGTGGACAAGTGCATCTCGAAAAGTGCCACGATAAATACCCCACTGCTTAGTTGGATGCAAAGTTAAGGTGGGCTTCTCGTAAAACGTACTTTCGGCTGCCAAAGGTAGTGATTTGTCTCTCATCTTTCTTAATATTTCTATTACTGAAGGCCATCCCTTACATTGAATAAGCATATCAACTTCATACGAAAGTTTTTCGTAGTTTCTCATACGAATAAGTCTGCCCAACCCCTCACCTTCATTCATCTCAAGTCATCCAAGCTGCAAACAAAACGGCAACTAATTAATATCACTGGTTCAGCAGGTCGCGAGTTCGAATCTCGCCTGAGGCTCCACTTCTTATTCAGTTTATCTTGTAATTGAAATGCTATGGATTGAGGCCCATAAGAAATAAGTCAATTTTGTGGTCAATATGTTCTGCGGGATTGTTACCTGATGCCTTAAGCTCCAACAAGTCTTTCATTTCTGTATCAGAAAGAAACAAAACTAATTTTCTTGAGCCCCGCCATTCACTTGTCCTTAGCTTTATCGCAGATTTATCAGGTTCATTTCTGCCACAAAGAAATCCTAGTGATCTCATCGCATCGGGATATAGGTATCGACAAATATCTACAACCTCTTTCTGACCTGTTTCACCGGTAAGATTCTTGAATTCAGCTAAAACAAATCGAGTTCTAAATTGACTTTGAATTCTGTCCCAAATTTCGTCTCCTGTATCTAATCTGTAGATAGCATCTCTTCTATGTAGTTTATCATCACTAATATCTTGAATTTCAGGTGGTAAAACAAATGGTGGTAAGAAAACATAACTCAGTATATCTATACAAACATCTTCATAATCTCGAAAATTATCTCTGCCTGGAGGAATTTGTTCTAAACACTGTTTCAAATCGACATATATGGGGGATTCTCTCACCAAAGCTCTGGTTTGTGTTGCTATGTTTTTTAGATTAGAAAGATAAACTGAGTACATTTTATCTAATGCTTTGTCTTTAGTAGCAATTTCAGATAATCGCTTTAAATCCCATATCTCAATTGAATATCGTTCTTTATACTCATCTATTAATGTTTGAGAAACACTAAAGCTTGTAACAAGTAAGAGAACATCTGCTTTAGAAGCATGATGAAGTCTAGTAGCTAGGGATAATGTACTAGCTCCGTTTCGTAAACTAGAATAAATTGCCCCAGAAACTGGATTTTGGAGATACTTGGCTTCCACAAGAACTGTTTGCATATCCTTTGATCCAATCCAATCAACTCCTGAACCTCGAACTGATGGGGATGCAATGATACTATAATCTAATGATTTCAGAATTGTTTCGACAAACTCTTCGAACTGTCTGATGTTCTCCACTAATTCTTTCATTATCCCATCACCACGATATTACAACTGATGACTCAGTCTATATTCAGATGATAAATCATTTCCGGTTAGTTGTGTAAATCCGACACCTGCTGACTTGTAATCAGCAGCTCGCGAGTTCGAATCTTGCCTGAGGCTCCAATTTCTTATATTAATAACTAATTCTTGTTTGTTTTTCATTCAGAAAACAATTTATGCTAATTAAAGATTTAGAATCCATCCTGGTTGAGTGGTAAGATGAAATGGGATAAGCGGATAATATTTGCATCCATGGTAGTTTCATTTTTCTTCTTAATCATTTTTCTGCCAGTATTATTAGCTTATTTCTTCCCTGCAATGGGTTTGGTTTGGTATCAATGGTGTAGTATTGTTTGGATATTATTTAATGCGAGCGTTATTGCTTTCAGATGGTTTCAAGATTATTCGATTATTACACCTTTACCAATTGGGCTTTTAACATTCCAACAATTGTTTCCTAAGATTGAGAATGATTATGCATTCCCTTTCCGCGAAGCTATTCCTCATTTTGTTGACTTTGAAGCTGGATTTGTTATTCCACCAAGAAAAAGTATGAAAGCAGTATCTAAATTAATGGGAATTGAATTACTAGGCAATAAATCAATAAAATCACGAATTTTCAGTCTTAAGCGTTCATATGAATTTAATGCAATTCTTCTTAGTGGAGCTCCAGCATCGGGGAAAACAACTTTAGCTTGGAGAATAGCTTATGAGCTCACTAATGCTAAGTGGAAGATATTCTATGGAAAAGTATCGGATATTGATACATACCATAATCAGCAGGACGTTATTGATTATTTATTCAAAGCAAAAGGAAAAAGATTGCTGATTCTAGATGATGCTCATTCTAATCCTAAGCTTGCAGCAGATTTGGTTGAATCGATAAAAGGAGTTTTTGATTCTAGTCAAACCATCAAGATACTTTGTATAGCTAGAAATCCTTATCCATTTGAATTTGTGACAAAGTTTTCATCTCCCCTTGATGTTCTATCACAATCTTGTGAGATGCTTTTTGTTAAACCAGACTCTCAAATAGCAGAGGATTTGTTTTCTATTATTCCAGAAGAAAAACGAAGTGCTTCTGTATCACCAATGGAATTGCTTCAATCGGTTGGTTATGATATGGCTGTTTTTACTGAATTGATTCGATGTATGACCGAAGCTGTATCTGCGTGTTCAATTGAAAAATTACCCTCTTATGCTATTCAGAGAAGAATTATTGAACTTGATCCTGATTTTCGTGAAGGCGGTCGAATAATTCTATGTCTTATAGCTACATTTAGTGTGATAGAATTTCCAATCAACAAAGAATTTGTGTTGGAATTAGTTTCTGCTCAATTAGGTTATGGGGAAAATATTTCAATTCTGAATAAATTAATCGATAGTGGGCATATTTGGTCCCACAATGATGAGGAAACGCTGGATGCATACCTAGCTTTCTCACACTCCTCTCTTGCAAGACTTGTTCTTGAAGGA
>Ga0114923_10002766_pt1 | contig 11850 bp, 13 predicted proteins | sample SumtaG_FD_89578 | JGI IMG/M metagenome (GOLD analysis project Ga0114923, IMG submission 89578) | Deep subsurface microbial communities from Indian Ocean to uncover new lineages of life (NeLLi) - Sumatra_00157 metaG | ecosystem: Environmental > Aquatic > Marine > Oceanic > Sediment | place: near... | reverse complement strand
GGAATCCAAGTCTTACTGGGTCAGATAAGTCCTGCTCTTTGAGCGAACTTGCGGTATCCCTTCATTAGTAACTTGACAATGTTAAGCCTTAGATTGAATTTGATCCACTCATCATCTGTCGGTTCTTTGAAGAGTGCTCCAAATTGCTTAGCGTAATCAACTACTGAATCCAATGCAACAAGTTTTTCGACTGCCTTAGGGGAGAAGGTTAGCTCAACATCAGGATTTTCTGCTCGAATCGGTGGAACTTCAATTTCACTCTTTCCTGTTACCAGAACATGAAACCTATCCCCTTCTATGTCGTAATCAATTACTGCTCCTTTCTTCAAGCCTTCAAAGATCTTTGGATGTGCACTTAGGTATTCAATGAATTTCATTTTTAGAGGATTTTCAACGTTCTTTGTAATCGTGTCTTTACCTTGAACAAATGGTAAAAGGAACTCTGGTACATCGATTACAGGAAGATTACTTCTACTGTATTTTGAACCATCCTCCAGACCTCTATGGCAGAATGGACACGCTGTGACCAATACTTTGGCTCCGGTATCTTCAGCCTCTTTGATTCTATCTGCAGCTATCTTGTCAGCTAGTTCACCATGTGTGCTTTTTACTCCACCACCAGAACCACAACAATGAGCATACCGTTTGTTCGTTTCCATTTCAACAAGCTCAACATTACTAATTGCTTCAATCACTCTTCTTGGTGCTTCGTATACTTCAGCATGGCGTCCCAGATGGCATGGGTCATGATATGTGACTTTCATTGATTTAGGAGCTTTGAACACAACCTCTCCATCTCTGATTAATCTATCAAGATATTCAGTTATGTGAAGCACTTCGAAATCGTAATCATCTCCTTCACTAACAACATCGACTTTCCACGTTCTGAAACAACCTGCACAAGCGGTAACAATTGTATTAGCCCCAGTCCGTTTTATCGCCTCTATGTTATGTGTTGTATGGTTACCAAATGACTTTGTTCTTCCAACTCTCAACAGGACTGAACCGCAACAGCGTTCGTCTGATAGCACTGTGAAATCCGCTCCAATCTGGTCGAGGAGTTGTACGGTGGTCCTAGCAATCTCCTTCTCACGATAAGCACTTGTGCATCCTACGAAGTATATCACCGATGCTTTTTCTGGCCAATCTCTCTCACCAAAAAGATCCATGCGTCGGTTGTGTGGTTCTTTGTAAGGGTTGAATTTGTTAATTATAGAGTCCTCAATGACTCCGTGTTTCTCTACAACAAAATCGTTGGTGACAAGGTCCTTTCGAAGGGCTTCAACCATGTCAGGTATCCGAATCCCCTCTGCTGTGGCAGTGCACGTTTCCTGACAATTCTTGCATGTTGTGCAGGTATACGCCCAATTGATAACATTTTCATCGACTTCTAACTCACCGCTGATGAGGTCATTCATAATCATTACTCTACCGCGAGCAGCATATGCTTCAAATCCAAGCACGTTCTTAACTGCACAAGGATGATACACATCACGATTGGACGCAACTGTTTTGTCTGCAAGTGAACAATCTCCACATCTTGCACACAGCCAAAGGTCTTCATCATACTTGGTCAAATTAGGGAACAGCATTTACTTAACCCCCTCAAATACATGCGGGCTAAATATGTTATCAGGGTCGAGTGCTTTCTTGATGGTCCAATAAGTGTCCATGAAATTCTTGTCAACCTTCTCCAGTGATCTGTTTTCCCAGAGCAGACCGTTCCAGTATGGACATCCTCCCGTTTCCATGATAGCATCAAGCATCTCATTCCATATTTTCAATCCAAGCTCCATCTTATCTTTACTTGGTGGGAAGATTGTTATCCACCCAGTCATATATGCTCGATCTGCACCGAGACAGCTGGCAATCCATTTGATCCCATTTTCTAACATTTTATGCTTGTCAAATATCGCCCAAAGCTTATGCATAATTTCAGGTAACGAAGTGATTGGTCTAAGATGACATGTATTCAACCAGAACCCATTATTGAAGAGTGGTTGTACAAGATTGAAGAGCTCATTCCAATGCATCTGTGCGGCGAAATTTCCCAGGTCTTTTCCACCATGTTCTAATGCTATCTCTCTAACAATCTCGATTTTTCTTGCTGCGAGTTGTTCATCAGTTTCCTGCACTATCGCAGAAAACATTGCATGTATCTCTTTGTGACTATCTAGAAATCCCGGGAAAAATGTATCAGTTGATTGTCTATCAGCGAGCAAAATGAGTTCTTCTGTAAATCCTCGTTTCTGAACCTCAAGGAATGCAGCTGTTGCTTCTTCAAGCGTTTTGAAACCCATATCCGCATGAGTGATGAATTCTGCTCTCAGATAGATCTTCAAAGTTACTTTTGTTTTTACACCTAATGTTCCTGCGTCTCCCAGAAACACCCCTGTAATGTCATTGAATGATGAATAACGCGCAAAAAGTTTGGCCGTCTTATTCCACCCAGTTCCCGTCTGGATTACTTCACCATTAGCAAGTACTACTTCAAGAGAAACTACTCCATCCGGTGACGAACCATACTTTGATGCTGCGTAACCGATACTATTGATACTGACAGAACCTCCAACTGTACCCGCATTTCCTCCGTAGGGGCCCCTAAAACCAAGCTTGTAACCTTTCTCATCTAGACGGTGGATTAACTCTGCCCAACGTTGTCCTGCTTCAACTGTGACCGTCATTACATCCTCATCAATGTTGATTATCCTGTCCATCTTGACCATGTCTAACAAGACTGCTTGAGTAACGCGAGGTAAACATGCTCCGCATATCCCATTTCGCCCTCCCGCCGGAACGAGTGGTGATTTAGTTTCAGAACATAGATTGACAATCGCTTGAACCTCTTCTACAGTTTCAGGCATCACAACTATTCCGGGTTTTTCAGCCGTGAGATGACTCGCATCCTTAGTATAAGCTGAGATGATGACTTGATTATCATTGACGCGATCTTCACCAACGATGGCTGCCAATTTCTTGTAGAGTGGATGGGATTCAGAAGATTTTACTATAGCCACAACAATCACCGGTTCGAACTCTGAAAATACCAGTATAAGTGTACAGCTGAAACACTTCATACACTAACGATTTTTTCATTTGATGTTGACGATGTTATGAATCACATTGCCAACCTATAATGGATTGAGGAATCCTTTATGTAAGTAGTAGTTGAGTGAAGGGTGAGTGTAGCTTATGAAACTAATCGCTGTTGTTCTAGGTCGAGGTGGGCATACTGCACAGACCTTCTCATTGGTAGATTTGCTAGGTGCCAATTATCGCTATCTATACTTGATTGGACTTCTTGATCCATTAACACCAAAGAAGATTAGAATTCCTGGACGTGTGCTGCCTGTTCTTGCACCAAGATTGCTACCTCAAGATTCGCGAATAATGGCGGTGATTAGAACTCTTACAACGTTACTACTAAGTTTTCTATATTTCATTATAACCAAGCCATCCCTGGTAATCAGCTGTGGAACTGGATTAACTATCCCCGTTTTCTATTCTGCAAGATTGCTAGGAATAAAGACAGTGTTTATTGAAAGCATGTCTCGAGTTGAATCGCTCTCTATTACAGGAAGAATGCTTCAAGGGAAGACTGATCTCTTTATAGTGCAGTGGCCTGAACTTGCGTCAAAATTAACTGGTGCAAAATATGGAGGGCAATTACTTTGATTTTTGTCACAGTTGGTACAGCTCATTATAATCCCTTAATCGAAGAGATGGACCGTCTTGTTGAAACCGGTGTAATCACAGATACCGTCATTGCACAGATTGGTCGTGGTTCTTATGTTCCAAAGCACTTCAAGTCATTCCGATTCATCCGATCTTTGAATCGAGCTTATGAAAAAGCTGAGGTTATTGTTAGTACTGGTGGGGCTGGAACAACAATTGAGTGCGTAACTCAAGGATTGAAACTTGTTGTTGTTGAAAATACAACTCTTATGGAAGGTCATCAATCACAACTAATTGGTGCCATGTCAAAAAGAAAACATCTTACTTGGTGTAGAGACCTCAAGAACCTTCCTGAATGCATCTCCAAATCGAAGAAGAGCGAGTTCTCAATATTCGTTAGTGATCCTCCAAAAGCACATCTATTGATCCAAGAACTTCTCAAGCGAGAATGAATCAAAGAGTGCCGATCGATTTTCCAGATTTATTAAGAGCATTGGACTGAATCACTATCAAGATTCTTTTGCCAGCGCCAATCACCAATGATAGCATTGAGATGTCCGTTGTGATGGTTCAAATGTGCGAACATATCTGAAATCGCATCGATTATGCGCATATCCTGGTGATATTGAGAAATGCAGGAATCATCTAGTTTGCGATTCAGCTCTTCGATTGAGGCACACTCAATCCATATGATGAAATCTTTCTCAGATGAGTCGTAGTAGGCTTCAATCTCTTGGAGCGGTGTTCCTATCCAATCACCTGTGTCACTTGGGCTACCCCCTCCATATGTTTCAAAGAGACCTGGATTTTTGGGAGGGTTACCTCGAATGAGCATATTCAAAACAAAGTCGTAAACTGCAGCCTGATGAGCGAGGAGCCAGCCTATAGATGACATACCCGTTGAAGGATGATAGGATAAATCATCGCATGCGTTTTTCAGCAGACTTCGAAAAGCCCTTTCACGCAAGGTCCTAGTGGAATCAACCATACTCTTTACAAAATCAGTCACATACATTTCTATCAGCGTGGTCCCCAGTTAGATTTGGTTTTAAGTATTAACAATAAAGCAAGTCTAAGTGATGATTCTACCTAATATTGGTGTTCTCATATTTGGCGCCAATTAAAACTGGATTTTTTGACATATTGTACTGAAGTTGTCTGGTTTCATATCTGGGTAATACGGGTGTAATATCTGGGTAAGTATCGTCCTATTGTCTGGACAATAAGCACTCTTTATATTCGAATTTGTTCTTTTCTCCATAGGAAGTAAAGGTCAGTTAAATCTGACTAAAAACCACCGAGATGAGAAATTTGAGTAAGAAAAAGACCACATCCAAGAAGAAGAAGAGGAAGAAGTCAAAATTAATTCGGACTAGAGGTATGGGACTATCGATTAAACTCTTCAAACATGAAGGGTTGACAATGACCCCAGGTAAACTTGCCAGTGCGTTGAAGGCAATTCCGTACGCACCGAAGAAGAAGAAAGAGTTATCCTCTGGTTTCGTAAAAACGACAGCGAAGGAACAAACGGTCATCGCTGAATTTGTCGCAAGTTTTCGAGTGCCAGTTCTTTCATACGATGCTGATGGTAATCTGACACCAGTCCATTACATAGGTGTCGACAAAGGTACTGCTCTCATAAAGCTTGATCGTGGAACTATTGAGATACGAGGGTCTGAACGAGTTGCTCGTAAGTTCATTAGCATTCTAGATGATGTCACCGGGGCGAAAATAACTACGCTCAGTCTGAACGGTGGAACGAAGAAGCTCTATGATAAAGCAGCTGATATTACGTCAGTATTATTGACTGGATTGGAGAAAGGGGGTCTAACAAAAGCCGAATTTCATGGTAAAGGTATTGCCGGTGAAGATGATATCCTGATGTACACTCGCAGATACAAAGGAGAAATTTCAAGATTCCGGGGTTCCTTTGGATACCCTAGCGGAGCATTTCTAACAACTGTAATAAATGCCAATTCCGGATCAATAATGATATACCGCGCTGGCGATGGTATTCTGGAGAAGGATGTTAATTTCATAGTTAAACTGATGGAAGACGCTGCCACCGGAGCATAAACTCAAAATTTGGATGGGCCTCGGTGGCCCTTCCACCATCTACTTAATCTTGAAGCCATTCTTCGGTACTTCTTTTCTGTCCGATTACAGTTTTTGTGTTGTCAATGTACCATCGAGTTTTTTCACGAAATCTTGGCCAGAACGTAAAGAAGTACTCAGGACTCTCAGATTCTAACACAAGGAATCCATTCCACTCAGTGCCCCAAGCATAACGATAATCCCCAATAATTCGTAGGTCCTTTGGCCAATCATTTTTTGAAAAGTCGCTCCAGAATTCCTTGGCTTTCGCGGCTTGTTCAGGTGTCATCTTTGTAAATCGATAATAAACAAGAAATGCAAATGTCATCTTGGGACCTCATACTCTATCTGTGGTCGGTGCATTAAAAAGATTGGTAACTGTGTTTTCAGTTGAAGTGCAATGAGCAAGCGTGGCGATGACATCGTAAGAAGGGATTTTCAACACGGTAGGTTAGCATATGGATTTCTCTGGAATCGGTCTAGTCACGAACGTTTAGGGAATCAAACTGGTGATGGTGCTTCTCTTTGGGCACATCTGTCAACAATTCATTCTGGAAAGATCCCTGAAAAACCCTTTACTGATTTATTCTATACTCGCGCCTCATCACTTAAGTTGAAGAAAATGTCCCTTGCAGGAAAAGTACATCTACGCAAGAGGTTAGAACGTGGTGGTTCTCTATCTTGCTCTGTAGATAACGATATTGTGCAGAAGATTCGAAAGTATCATCGAAACAGATCTGATAATTCTTATCGAGCTGACCATGGAATCGTTCCGGATTTTCTTGAGGATGATCCTTTTTCTGTTGCTGCAGAAGTTCCTGTCTGGTCTGACCGGTACAAATTATCTGGACACATTGATTTGATTCGAATTGTTGATGGCACCGTTCAAGTATGTGATTACAAACCTGGAACATTAGATTCCACATCTAAGAGATTTCTAGAATCTATTCCTCAGGTTGCCGCTTATGGTGAAATGATTACTCATCATTTGGCATCAACTTTGAGAGAAGCATTAGAGGCAACACTACTTCCAAAGGTCAAATGTTGTATTTTTGATACTCATTCTTCCTGGCATTTTGGAGCAGAAATGTTTGTCACATTGGACGCATCAGGGAATCTTTCAGATTTCTAATCGTTACCATTCGCAACAACACGCATGGTGACCTCTTCTTCAATCATCGGAATCGCGTCACTTGCTTTATTCATCTTGAATTTAATTGTAGGTCTTTCAGAAACCAAACCTTCTCGTATTCTTGAGAAATAATGTTCACTAAGACTTCCAAAACGTCCCAATGCAGGATCGACTGGAATCCACCCCACTTCTTTAAGAAAAACTTCACACCATGCATGCGGCTCAGGTTCAAGATGTCCTCTGTAGACGTGACCGACTACCCTTCTAGATGGGATCTTTACTACTCTTGTCAAAGCGATGAAGAGATCTGCATGCTCATCACAATCGCCTTCTTTTCCTTTTGCTGCTTCAGCAGCTCCCAAACGAACATCGAGAAGTGTTTTCAACTTCACACGCTCGCGGACTACTTGTGATGCAATTCTTGCGTAAGATTCATCACTAGTACTACTCTCAGCGATTCGTTCCGATATCTCTTGAATAATCGGATCATCGATTTCCCAATATTTTTGCAATGAGCTGTATGTTCCAGTTATTTGTTTGATTTGATTATCCGATTGGGGTTGAGGTTCAAGTAACCAGTCCCTTGTAAGAGTATCAATTCTTAAAATTACTGAAGGAGAAAAGCTTTCACCTGGATTCAATTCAGGAACTTTGATTAGTGCGATCATGTTCTTTTCAGCTTTCTCTTGCACTCTCGCTGGAGGGAACACATCGAAGGACTCAACGAACTGATTATCCATATCTGTGAAGAGATGCCAAATCATTTTTCCGTCACGAATCTTTGAAGAACCGCGGTTGTGGATGTTCGCTTGCATCTCTATTATCAGTCTCAATGTAAATCCTCTATCTAGTTTGTAGTTCCGCCCCACTCCGAATAGATTTATGTGTTGTTGAGGTGGTAATTTCCTACCAGAGATGTGAAGAGGTCATTGAGGTCTTCAAATGGTCAGAGATAAGAAAAGCGTAGAAAAGGACGACCATGATAGTGTTGTGGATCAGCTACTATCAGAGATGGGCGTAGATGATGAGTTGAAGAAGGATCTCATTGAGTCTGGACGAATAGCTACTGACGTAGTGAAAGTTGCATCCGCTGAACAAGTTCGTCGACATCTAGAAATCGAGAAAAGCACAGAGCGGTTGCGCGATAGTCAGAATCTCTTGGAACGTAACATCATGCAAATTGATGACTCAATAGACAGTATTGAGCGAGAGTTAATCCCTGTTATCCTCTCATTTCTTGTTGGTTTGAAAGGTAATTTAGTAGGTCTTAAGACCAATGTAATTGGTAGAAGTAAACGACAAGCGAAAACGAATCTTCAAGCTTCATACGTTGAAACGGAAGTCAGTGCAATTTTCGACGAGGAATTTGGAAAGATTGAAGGAACACTTACTACTGATATGTCTACGCCTATTCTCGATAAGGTTCGTGAAGTAGTGGATGGTTTCAAATCGATTTTGCAACTCGCGATGGAGGAACTCACTACTTTCAAAGCGCGAATCGACGACTTCACTCAAAGAACAAATACTGAGTTAGAATTCTTAGCAAAAGAACTCAGTATAAAGCCAAAGGTCGAAGTGCCTAAGGAAACTGAAGACGAATTGAAGCGACTAACAAGAGAAGTAGAAAAACTTCAGCATGGTTTGCAATTGGAAACACAGAAACTTCAGAATCGTGAATCTGAAATTGAAGCAATACAGCAGAATCTCGCTGCTACGAAAGAGCGAAACACAACACTTGAAGAAGCAATGGAGAAAATGAAGAGCGCTCCATCTGTTGATACCGGTACCGTTGTTGAGTTGCGCCAGGACATTAGAACATTGGAAGCTACAAAGAGTATTGTTGAAGAAAGGCTTGGAGAAACAGAAACAAAATTAGCAGATGCAGAAGCAAGCACTTCAGATTATCGTGAACAATTGCATAAGAAAGAACTAGAGTGCAATGATCTTCAAGGAAAAGTTACACGATTAGAAAATGAGATTGAGAAAACTAATGAACGATTATTGGAAATGGATGAACTGCGTGGTAGAGTACGGTCTCTTGAATCTGGAGATACAATGCGAGAATTCGAACGTACTCGAACGGAATTTGAGAGAGCCACTGCTAATTTAGAACGGTTGAATGGAGAACACGAGGAACTAAAAACGAAGCTTGGGCAAACTGAACATAAGTTGGCAAGTTACTTGGGTGTTTTATCTAGTAGTGATAAGACTAAAGCTTTTCTAATGATAGAAACTAACAAACAAATGAGCCTTCGAGAAGTGGGTAATGCGCTTGGTGCATCTCCTGCAACAATACGAAAATGGGCTGAGGATTTCGAACGTCTTGGCATAGCAAAAATTGTGGACGATTCAAAAGTAGAATATGTGGAACATGGCTCAAGAACGTAGTGATAATATTAGGAATCTATCTTATCAAGTAGTTGTCCAATTTCTACCAATCCATCAATGCGTAGAACGCTTGTGAACAGATTCTCAATATCTCTTTGAGATCCAGACTTGTTTACAATATAGCTTCGAATTGCTGGTCGTAATACTTCCTGCAAGAAAATACTCCTCAAACTCTGTAACTCAATAACAAAACTGATATCAAGCGTTTCAGAATTTAGCGCTGATTGAACTCTTCTGATTTTTCTTTTACATGGTTCTCCAAAATCTATAGATGACCCAGAAGATTGGAATGCTTGGCGAGCTAGATGAAGATATTCACTTTTGGCTTTGTCTGGTTCACTATAGGCTAGCAATTTTGTGTGAGAACATTTTGCAAAGAACGGCCTACTTCTTTTCTCAAGTTTCTCAGAGCCGTTCATTAGACTTCTCGTCACCTAATTGATGTTTTACTATAAAAAATATCTGTTGAACATTCACACCAAAACTAGAATAAGAAACATTGTTAGTTTGGGTTGTGATGAAAGAGGCAGTGCTGTATTCCAAGATTGAGAATGGAGTTCGATGCGATTTATGCGCTCGAAGATGTGTGATACGTGAAGGTGAGTCTGGATTCTGCAGAGTTCGTGAATTAAGAAATGGTGTTCTCTACAGCAATGTGTATGGACTCGTAGATGGAATGGCTGCAGACCCTGTGGAAAAGAAACCGCTTTTCCATTTTGCACCTGGGTCGCAAACATTTTCAATTAGTACTTCGTCATGTAATTTTCGTTGCCAATTCTGTCTTAACTACCACTCATCACAAAAAGAAATTCCAACTGGTGAGAAGCTTGCACCCGACGAGATTATAAGACTTGCAAAGAGATATGATTGTCAAGGTATGACTTACACCTACACTGAGCCAACAATTTTCATGGAACTAGCTCATGATACTGCAAAAATTGCCAGTAGAGAAGGAATGTACAACACATTTGTGACCAACGGTTACATGACGCTAGAAGCAGTCGATTATATTGCTCCATACTTGGATGCAGCATCAATCAATTTCAAGGGAAGTGGGAACAAAGATTTCTACAAGAATCTCATGGATGCTCCCAAGGTGCAACCGATTTTTGATTCAATGATTCGTATGAAAGAGAAAGAAATATTCATAGAAATAACGAATTTGATTATTCCTGAGGTAGGAGATTTTGAAGAAGATACTAAATCGTTAGCAAGATGGATTGTAGACAATTTAGGCCCAAGAACGCCACTGCACATTACTGCGTTTTCTCCAACCTACCAAATGACTCATCTTCCTCGAACTTCTGCAACTTCTCTAGAACGACATATTACTATTGCAAAAGAGTCCGGACTCGAGTTTGTCTATTCTGGAAATATTGCAGGTCACGATTTTGAAAACACTTATTGTCCTGAATGCGGAGATAAATCAGTTGAACGATATTCTGTATATCTGAAAAGCAACAATCTTAGCGAAGAAGGTGGCTGCGCCAAGTGTGGTGCTAATCTTGGAATCGCTGGTGTTCAGTGGATGAAACTTGGTCGAGGTAGCTCTCGTTTCTTTTGAGGTTTGTATCGATGCATGTTGTAAGAGTGACGTGGAAATCACGGAATGATTCTTTTGCATCGGGCATTACGGTTTGGAAACGCGACATGAATGGGCTTGAATTTGTAGAGCTAACAGTGGGATCAGAAATCACGTGGACTATAACAGGTCCTCGAAGTTGCATTGGACACCGAGTATCTGAACTTGAATTCATTAAATGCCCTATCAGAAATGTCGTCACGAAATCTAAAATCAAATGTGATAGTTGTTTAGACTCAGATTACTTTGATCCATGTGTTCGATGTACAAGCCATATTTGCAATGCTTCCGAATCTCGATTTAGTATCTGTAATACTACCCCGTATGCTGTGTATGCCGCCATATTCAAAGATGGATCACTGAAGGTCGGTGTTTCATCCGCTAACAGGATTAAGACTCGCTGGGTTGAGCAAGGTGCTGATTATGCCGGTATTTTAGCAAATGTTACGGGCGGAAAACAAGCTCGTTTGCTTGAAAGCGAATTAGGTCGCAGGAGCGGAGTCGCGACAAGAATTCACGGTGCTAGAAAACAGGCAATGTTGATGAAAGAATTATCAATTGATGGAGCATATCAAATCGTCGAACCCTTGCTGAATTCACATCCAACTATCAATTCTGAAATTGATCTCATTGATCTTTCACCATACTATGCAATATCATCACTTGATGCAGAACCGCACAAGTGGAATGATCGTCCTAATTCTATCCCTGGATTACAAGTTGCAGGTGAGGTGGTCGGAATGAAAGGTTCTTTGTTAATTACAAAGACCAGTGGGTCATTTTACTTGCTTGACCTGAAATCCATAGTTGGATACAGTATTGATTCTGAAGCTGAAATAATAATTGAAGCGCAATCTAGCCTTTTAGAATACTTCTAGAAACCTTTTATGGTGGTATAGCTTAGAATTCTAAGAGATGAGCAAACTCAATACAGACGAGCCTCAAGTGAGATATCTCTCACTCGTTAGGCGAGAGGGTG
>Ga0114923_10002765_pt1 | contig 11850 bp, 23 predicted proteins | sample SumtaG_FD_89578 | JGI IMG/M metagenome (GOLD analysis project Ga0114923, IMG submission 89578) | Deep subsurface microbial communities from Indian Ocean to uncover new lineages of life (NeLLi) - Sumatra_00157 metaG | ecosystem: Environmental > Aquatic > Marine > Oceanic > Sediment | place: near... | reverse complement strand
GGATCACTGAGGGAGACGATTACATCTGGGCAAAATCACGCGAAGTGGACGGCGTAACAATGCCGAAGTACTTGCGGATTTTGAAAGAGGGAGCGTATCAACAGTTCGTGGATGGGTTCCACGGCGACATTACGGGTCTGAAAGCATCTGACATCGGCGCGTCTGTACAGACAAGCAAAATGGCAAGTCAGATGATTGCTTCGGACAAAGCGGCAGAGGCAAAACAACTTGCCACCGCGAAAACACAAAAGGGAGAATAGCGTATGGAATATGAAGACAGACTTGGAGCAATGACGGATTGGAGCAAGAAAGCGGAACCGAAACCGCCTGTACCCGATGGCGGGTACGAAATGCAAATTACGGGATGTACGATTGAAGAGTCGCAAAACTCTGGACGGCTGCAAATTTGCCGAAACTTTTTGATCATAAGTGGGCCTGAAAATTCCGAAAGCGTGCGGGATTATATGCAGCTTGAAACGGAACAAGGACCGCGTTATGTCAACGACTTTTTCGAGACGCTTGGTTATCCGGCGTTCCGAAATGCAAAAGAAATCGGCGCGATTTGCGATCACATTGAGTTGAAAAACCCAATTGTCGTGGGGAAAGTGAAGACGAACAAGCAGGGCTTCACGAATATTCGCGTGGCGAGAATCACGGGCGAAAAGCCGGACTACAAACCGATGTTCGGTGATAACAATGTAGCACCTGTACCGGAGGAAGTGGAAGCACAAATTGATCCTCCAGTGACTGCGAACGAATCGCAACCAGAATCAGACGCGAAAGTAGCACAACCGCCGAAAGCGAAAGCGAAAGCAAAATCAGTAGCAGTAACACAGGATGCACTTCGGGCGTTTTGCGCGACATACCAGATCGCAATCCGGGATGATTGGGATGATGAAGCAATCAGCAAGGAACTCCGTGAGTATGAGTGGTCGGTGGCAAATGACACAATCTCTCCGGAAAATGCTGAATTGTTGAAAGCAGTTGGAGCAAATGTGAAGGCGTAGCGTCGGGCTTCGTCACCTGTAACAATTCAAATACAACCTACTCGGCCTTGTGTGAAAGCAAGGCCGAGTTTCTGGAATCATTAATGTCATTAGATTTATATGAATTATCATACGATACGGAAACGAACGGCGTGCGCCATTTTCACCGCATGTTTGCGTTTTCAGTATTCTCCCATAAGGCCAAGGATGGTAGCGTGATGCGCCTTGATGGAGATCGGATGCAACAACGTAGAGGAAAAAGCGAACTTCGGAAAATGTGGTCGAATCCCAATTTTGTTCCGATCATGCACAGAGCAAAATTTGATATGGCGATGACGGCAAAAGAAATCGGGGATGAACTGGTTTTCGAGCGTCCAAATGGGTTTCATGATACAAGCATTCAATCAATGCTGTATCAATCATGGCACCGCACACACGCGCTCAAGGATTTGCTTTGGGGCATGTGCGGGTATCCAAAAGATGATCAATACGCAATCAAAAAATATATGAAAGCGGAGGGAACTGATTTTTCCGGCGTACCTGAATCACTAATGAGAACTTATCAATTGAATGATGCAGAAAGAACGATGCTTCTGTATCAACGATTAAGAAGGAAGTTAGCTTACGGGCCGATTGGCAAGACTGCTACGAAATGGAAATGGATTTGATTTACCCGACAATCCGGATGGAGCGGCGGGGAGTCATGATCGATGTACATAAAACAAACGAAATGATTGATTGGACGCAAGGAGAGCGTGACAAAGTTACAAACGAATTAGCAATGGAATTTGATATGCCGATGTTGAATTTGAACGCACGGCGACAAGTGGCGAAAATAGTTTATGAACATCTCGGACTTCCGATCATCAAAGAAACGGAAGTCGAACAAGAACCGTCAACCGCCAAAGCGGTATTGGCCGAACTACAACAGTCGTTGACCGAAGGAGAGTATCGGTGGGAAATGTTAGAGAAGATCGCAAAGTACACATCATACAAAACAGCGGGCGGGTTCCTGAAGGGCTACCTGAAACTTGTTGACGATGACGGTATTCTGCATCCGGACATTAAGCCAAATGGGGCGTGGACTACAGGACGCGAATCGTGCGCAAAGCCTAACCTTCAAAACGTCAACAGAGCAGGCGTATTGTTAAACAAGTATCCCGTCAATAATCGGTTGTGTTTTATTCCGAAGCCGGGATTTTTTAATGTGCATATTGACTATGCACAGATCGAACTTCGCTTGCTGATTCATTTCTCTGGAGATGAAAACTTGATTAAGTTACAGTGTGACGGCGCGGACATTCACACCGAAGCAGCAAAACGATTTTTTGGCGAATCATACGTGAATAGTCTTGATCCGAAGTCATTACAATTCAAAACAATTCGAAGCGGATCAAAGAACGCAAATTTTGCCATTCCATATGGCGGGGGAATGTCAAAGATTACGCAAATTTTGGGATTGTCTAAAGCGGACGGAGCAAAAGCATTCAATAATTATCGCCGTGATTTTGAAGGACTGGTAACGTTAAACGAGCGAACGTCGGCACAAGCACTGGAAAAAGGCTTCATTAATACGGCTTTTGGACGGCGTTTATACGTGCCGGATGAATCAACATATGTTGCACTAAATTACAAAATTCAAGGATCGGCTGCTCATATGTTGAAAATGGCGCAAATCCGTGTTGATCACTATTTACGCTCTAAAACAAACGATGAATGTGGATTGATACTACCTGTTCATGATGAAATCGTTTGTGAGTTTACGGAGTACTACAGGACGTATATGGGGGAAATAATGAGAGAGATTCGAGAGTTAATGATTGACTTCGGAGATACTTTCCGTGTTCCAATGGACGTGGAAGCGGAAATTTCAAATGAAAATTGGGGTTCGTTAGAAGAGTTGCCGATTGCGGCATGAAATTTTAGCTTGACAGCGGTTCTCGATTTATGCTAGAGTCTTACTTTGAAAGGAGGATATTTATGACACAACCTGTAGAACGCGGAAAAGAAATTCGAGTTACCCGATGGCGTTTTCCAGAAGAACTCGAATTTTTGAGAAAGCATTTAACGCAAAAAGGTTTCCGCTGGCATGAAAAAAGCAGAGGAAATCGAACAGCAATTTTCAGATGGAAGGGAGACATCTTCGAAGAACAAGGGAGGACTAAACTATCATGAGCGGATATGTACCTGCAAGTGGGAAACAGGATTACGAGACGCCGTGGTGGTTTTACAATTGGGCCGATCAGCGGTGGGGGCCGTTCACGCTTGATGCGGCGGCTTCGGCAGAAAACGCCAAAGTAAAAGATCATTTTTTTACACAAGAGCAAGACGCGCTTGTGCAAGAATGGAGTGGACGTGTTTGGTGTAATCCACCATACGGCAGAATGACTGGACCTTTTATGGAGAAGGGACGAAGACAAACAGAACAAGGATACGCACAGCGGATAGCTTTTCTTGTGCATCCAAAAACAGATACAATATGGTGGCATGATCATGTGCCGTTTGCCAAAGAGGTTGCGTGCATAAAGGGAAGAATCAAATTCGTAAATGGGGGAGATAGCCCGTATGATCGGCATGTGATTATTATTTTCGAAGAGTATTATCATGGACCGCCGATCCTCTCATTTTTCGACGTGAAACAAATCAAAGGAGATGCTAAGTGATCAAATCTATTTTCAAAACTGAACAGAACCTTGACAAATTACCAGATGGGCGGTTCGTTCATCGGAAAATTATAACACCGCGAAAATTCGGAGAAGATGAATGGAAATATTGTCACCCTATTTACATTCAATCCGAAACCGATGGAAAATTTTACCTTGCCGAATGGCTGGAGGTTACAAGTGAGTTACTTGAAATACCTGCAAAACCTGCTCGAAAAACTAAGTCAAAACGAACAGGAATCGAGATTACGGGTACTGTGGCTGAATGAAAGCGGTTCCCGTGCGTGGAATATTGAATCTCCGGACAGTGACGTTGATCTACGTTTCATCTACAAACGTAGTGTTTATCAGTATCTTAACGTAACTGAATTACCGGATACGATTCAACACATGGAAACTGAAGGCGGTGTTGAATTTGATATTGTTGGATGGGACATCAAAAAAGCCTTGAAACTTTTTGCCAAAGGAAATCCGAATTTGCTCGAATGGTTTCGGAGTCCGCATGTATTTTGTGCAGATAACGAAATGAACTGGTTTCAAGACAATTTGGATTATATTGCAACGTATGACAAAGTTGTGCGGGGCATGTACGGATTGGCACGAAAGACGTATCACAAATCAATTGATTACTTTGACAAGAATTACGGCAAACCAGCTACAATAAAGAACTACATTTATGCGATTCGTCCGCTGTTAGCTATGAATTGGATGCTTTTGAATGAAAGTGTTAAGTATCCGATGGATATGGACGTTCTTTTGACGGAAACCAAGTTTTGTACGGGCGAAAGAACATATGTGGCAATGCGTGCGTTGTTTGAATTGAAACGCATTACCATTGAAGCGACACTTGTAGGAGAGAAGAACATTTTACGGGAATGGATCAAAGCAAATTTGGAGTTTTATTCGGATTACAAATTTCCGAAATTGCCGGAGATCGGAATCGATCTTGGCGTACCTTTTAGAAAGATCATTGGATGGCCGTAAACAAAGATAGAATGTTCAAATTGTTGGAGGAGTGGCAAGTAAAATGCCACCGGAGAAATCCAGCAAACGATCCGCTTTCGATAACGGAAAGCGTCAGGGAGTGGCGTACAGTAAGTCTTCCTGCGGAAACGCTGGTTCGGATGCGGAATGATTATGTTTTACTGCTCAATTATGTGGCCTTGTTATGCGAAATTCCGCCGAAGGATTTTTCGTTTGGGGCATTGATTGACTACTTAGATAAGGAGGTATTGAAAGATGAATAATGCAGTTCGCAAAGGAATTACCACATTTTGTGCCGTAGTAATGTTCTCGTTAACAGTACACGTGATTCTCTGGGTAGATCGTGCGGTCGAAGCACACACCGATCCAGGCGTGCCGATTGTGCATGAGCATGTAGCAATCGCGGATTTGGCAGAAGTCCGGGCGTTGGCTGTTGAAATCGATGTGGTCAATTTGAAGATGCAGTTACTCGAAAATAAAATTGACGAATTGACGGCATTTCTAAACGGCATTGTTTTCGAACTTACAGGAACGCCACCGACGCCAATTGATGAGGGCGAGACTACGCTGCCGGAACCAGAACCAGAACCAATAGTAGAGCCGGAAATTGAATCCGGAGAAACGGAACCAGAATTTAATGATTTACCGGACGGCACAGCTAGGCGGTTCCATGTAATGTATCCATACGGCGATGGTATTGTGAATGCAAATTGGTCGTTCTCGATTGCCGATCCGGTTCCAGTGTTCGTGATTGTCACGGACGTTTTCAATCAAGACGGAACGCCTATTTCGAGTATCAATGTATACTCATTTGAAGCAGAGCGTTTCATACTACCGAATCTGAGCGCGGACGAGAACGGAATTGTTTCGTTTACGCTCAATCAGACAGGAGGATATATTTTTGGATGGTAAAATTTGCAACCCGGAACAATTTACAAAGCGGCTTCAAAACCCACGGGAGCCGAACGAACCAATTGTGTGTGAGGTCTTAATTGAGATCTTGAAGACACAGCAACAAATTCTTTCAGCCCTGCAAGGGATAACAGGAGACCATAAATGAGTCGAGTCTTCGGAGGATTTACACCGAGAAGACCGTTTCTTTCGTGGTTCAAACGAAATGAAGAACCGATTGCAGCCGTTGGGGTTGCAATCGGTGTGGCCTTGATTGTCATTGCAATTATTGTATCAATGAGCAATCAAACCTGAAATTAAAACCAAGGAGCGGAGATGAAATCTCCGTAGACAAGAAAACGGGAGGAAGATAATCATGGCACATTTAACATTGAGAGACATTGCAGAAGCTGTCAAAACGAATCCAGCTTTGAAAGATTGTAAATTGATGCTTCCGAGTCGAAATTATCCGGGAGGATTCTGTTCGTGTTGCACTATCAGAACCTTGGACAGCTTACCATCGGTTGCTTACATGGAAAGTGATTGCGATGCACCGCTGGAGAAATGGGGAAGCGGAATGCAAGTCGTTGTTCCGATGACATTCGGAGATCGTCTTCTGCGGGCGGTGTTGGGCAATGAAGATGATGGAACATGGCAAGATATTGTGCGGATAGAAGCAAACAAACTGGACGCACAGGAGCGCAAAACGAATGCTTAGAGTAACAGTGGAGTTAATCCCCTTTGGCTGTGAAGAAGCCAAGCGGGTTTTGGGAACTTGTGATATTGCGAACATCACGGATCTTGACGATGCGAAAAAACGCAAGTCGAGAGATTACGCTATCGATTTCGCAGACATGGGAACTTTCTCCCGGAAGCAATTTACCGTCAAACGCCACAAGCGCGAGAACGGATTCTGGGAACTGATAAGAAGAGCGATTGTGGCGGCGAAAAAAAAGACTTGACAACAAGTTTTGATTTATGCTAGAGTCTGCACACTGAAGAAAAAACGGGAGTAAGAGACTATGGCAGTAATCAGTAGAACGACACAACCGGGGCATAAATTACGTGGAATCAGAAGCGTGTCATTTATGCCCGCAATTTCTACCGTGAAACCGTGCGATCAATCTTGTCCAGTTGTTACGCCGTTTTGTCGAGGAGAGTGCGGAAACAAACCCTGTTATGCTTTTCAACCTGTAATTCAATATACAAACACGCGCAAAGCGTGGGCATGGAATTATTTTTTGTGGAAAACAGATTCGTGGAAATTCGAAACCGAAGTCATGAAGGGGTTGAAAAACCAAGCGCGTTTCCGCTGGTTTGTCGGCGGCGATATTCCTAAACATCGGGGCGGGGCATTCATTCAAATGATGATCCGGGTATGCAAAGCAACGCCGGATTGTCAGCACTTCGGATTCACCCGCACGTGGATGATTCCAGAATATCGAAAGTTATTGAACGTTTTGCGCAAATTGCCTAACGTGCAATACTTTGCGAGTCACGATCCGACAATGCCGAAACCGCCAAAGGGTTGGCGCGTTGCAGACATTGCAATAGATTTGCCGGACGCTCTAAGACTTATCACGGACGATCCGGTGAATCGCAATGTCATATGTCCAGAACAGTTAGAAAAGGTCCGCTATTCGCAACGTAAGGCGTCTGAGCGGGTTGTAAACTGCAAGAAATGTGGCTATTGTATGAGAGACGGCGGATCTGTCATATTCTTGAATCACTAACCAAAACGAAAGGAATGTGAATTATGAGTAACAAAAAACAAGCGGTATCAGGAGGAACTGGATTTTGTGGACTGTTGACGATAGCATTTATCGTCTTGAAACTTCTCGGAGTAATTGGCTGGTCGTGGTGGTGGGTTCTCGGTCCCTTGTGGATTCCGGCTACGGCTGGAATTGTGATCATGCTTGGAGCGATTGGAATTTTCGTTTTGATCGCGGCAATTTCAATTCTGTTCAAAAAGTAAATCGAGAAGGGAAAAACGAATGATTTACAAATACGAATTACCAACGAATGCAGACACGCTTGCAGCGTCCGAAAATACATATTCGTACAAAGTTTCTTTAGACCTTCCACGGGATCACAGAGTGTTACATTTTGGGAGTCAAAGAGGACGGGTGTATGTATGGGTTCTAATCAATACCGATCAAGAAAGCATTGACAATCCAAGACAGATTGATTTCTACTTGGTAACTACCGGAGTCGAGATCGAAGAAATCGGACTCGGTACGTATGAAACAACGGTTCACTTAATGAACGATACTTTTATTTATCATGTGTTTGTGGATCACCATCCAGAATTGAGGGGTTAATGAAACCACAACTGTATGACAAAGAAAAAGTCAATCCGGATTCTGTTTGCCTCGCATCGGATCTGCCAGTCAAGTATACGGGATATGGCTGGATCGAAAACACGTGGACGGGTGAACGCTTCGAGGAAAAAGATTGGTGGTATCTGATTAACAAAAAGACAGAAGTCAGACGGCACTTTACCGAAAAATGCGGGCGGTGTAACGGACTTGGCATCTACTACGATTGGCGACATCGTATGAACGATTGTTGGTCGTGTGATAGTTTCGGTATTGTTGATTGTGAACGCTTGTGCGTAATTGGCGATAACGTTTTCAAGTGGATGGAAATGGATGTTTTTTGGGAGAATGCGTCGAACGCACGAAAAGGATTCGGTGAACACACGGCAGTCACGCACAATCACCGCGTATTAATTAAAGGATGGTGGAGAATTCCAGATACTCCCCTTTGGTCAAAATATCATAACGGGGTTCCTGTCATATTGGGAGATGGAGAATACGCGGTTGTTTTATGGAATGAAAAACCGGAAGGGCCGTGGTGTGAAACACTGACTTTAACATGGGCGTGTTATCCAAAAGGATATTGGTTTGATCCTTACAAAGTTCGAAAATTTTTCGAAGTCTTCGATCATGTTCCATACGTTGATCTCGGAAAGAAAGTAAGGATAAGTCGATGAATGGATTTGGACAACTGATTGTAATCTTTTCATTTTGTGTGTTGATTGCCACAAATTACGGTAAAGTGACGCGGCTGGAAACAAGAGTGGAACAACTTGAAACGAACATTACGGAACTTGTAGTACTGAATGCACAACTCGAAAAGAATGATCGAGATGTAATAAACGCTATGCGCAGAATACTCGATATTATCGAGGGAATGGGGGAACCAGATGGATTCGACGCCAAGGATAATTCTACCACCGGGAGTTGAAGGCTTGCCAATTGTTGGACACGCCGAAGGATTGCCGGATACACCGAAAGAACCAGTGCGGGTACTAACGGATGATGAAAAAAACAGAGCCGCACATCTTGTGCAAATTGTTGCTGAGTACGAATTGATCATGATCAAGTTGCGTTCTGCACGGTTCAAACAAATTGCAGGAAAAAAACGCGGATGGGCGATCCGAAAATTCCTGTTGGGAGATCCGAAGAATGACAGACTTTCCGAAAGTAAAAATCGAGAAACCGCTGAAAAGCTGGAAGCCGATACCGCCAACGCCAACACAGGAAGAATATCAGAAGATACGCCGGAAGTGGGAAGCAAAGAAGATGCCCCGGTTACACCAGATCATCGGGGAGATGGCATCGTGCGGGAATCTTCCAGTGAGGAGCAATCTAATGGCTGAAGCCTTGGGGGAAATTATGGAACTAGTACAAGCGAAGGAAAGCAAGAAAGAAAAAATAACATTGCATACGTGCAGAGAAATTGCCGCAAGAATTTGGTGTGACTTTGCGTATGAACACGTCACCATGAATCCAGTTCTTGCGGAGCAAATCGCAGACATGCTTCTACATGAAGCAAACTCACAGGAGAAATGATTTGAGCAATATTAAGTACATGACTACAGACGAAATTTTACAATCGGCCATTGATGTTGGCGTTGGTAAACAGGGAGATTACGGACCAACGAACACTCAATTCCAGCGCGTAACCGCGATGTATGAAGAAATGACCGGGAACGTATTGACTGGAGTCGAAGTGGCGGACGTAATGATTGCGACAAAGATGGTACGCTTGCGCAATTTGTTGCAATCAAAGAATGAACCGAACAACGAATCAATTACGGATACGGTCATGGACCTGATTCGATATTGGGCAATGAGGGAATCAACGCGGCTTTACGAACTGGAAAAAGTGGAAATGACATGACCGATAAAGCAAGACATCTTCCGAGAAGTACAATTGAAATGTGTGCGTTGTGTGCAAAGCGGGCAAGAGTTGCAATCAACTTTGCAGCGGATGGAGAGGATTCGCACGAAGTCAAGTATTGCGATAAACACGCGGAAGAATTCGGCGTAAAGAAAAATCCGAAAGGACTTACGTTGATTGAAGTGTGCGTTATGCTTGCGATCATTGGGGTTTTAGCGCTAATGGTTTTACAAGTTATACTCCCGAAACTGAAAGACGAACCAACGCACAGAGTAACACAGGGAGAAGAAATCTGGTATACGAAAAGACCGTTTCGAGTGGGAACAGGATCACTTCAGTTTGACAATTTTGATACTGGAAGAGAAATAATTTTAATCGGTGGCGATCCAATTCGTATTGACGAAATAGACAAATTCGGAATTGAGGAGGTGAGAAAATGAAAGCTACGAAGATTTTTGCAGGATTCATGTTGGGAATGATCGTGTTCATGCTTCTCGGTACGACGTATGAAATTCTGCTGGAGCCGAATGACATGGACGTGAAACGCCAGGAATGGATCATGGAAAAAGTTGACGGCATCGACAAGAAGCTAGATGAAGTTCTAGCGATCTTGGCCGTCCAATTCGCAGAAGAAATCGAAGAGGAGGAAACGAAAAATGCCGAGGACAAGCAAAACGATGCACCTGTGGGCGATAGTTGATGACGCTGCACTGAATCGCGGCGTGTACGTTTCCACAGAGAAAAGAAACCCGGAAGACGCAATTGATGTTTATTGCAATTCGGGAATCAAGAACGAACTGCGAACCATTCATGGGATCAATTACGTCGGTGAAGTCGATGTAGAAGACGCAACGGAGGATGAAAGTTAATGCAACATCACCTATGGAAAATTCGTTCGGGTTTGAAGCCGTGTGCTGAAGAAGAAACGTTTGTCACAACAGAAATACTCGACTCTCGTTGTGCGGTGACTGTTTTTCTTGCGACACAAGGCCGCTACACGATTGATGGCGTGACGGGTGTCGTTCGTGTCGGTGATGTTTACGTGGAAGATCCTCCACCGAAACCGCCGAAGAAAAAAGGAAAAACGGAATGAAGCTACATTGTAAATGCGACAAATGTGGTGACAGACACCAAGTTATGTGGTGGGCGTGGGTGAACTTTTGTTTTGCGTGTCTGTTTTTCGTACTCGGAGGAGATGTGATTTTCAATCATATCTCTTCCGAGACGCTTAATGAAACTTTCGGAGGGAAATGGGTTTGGATGGCGTTCAAATTCATGCCGTGGCTCTACGGTCTTGCAGTCGTTGTGGGGATTCTGTGGTTTATCGGTGAAGTTATCGAAGCGTTACAAGTAAGATGGGGGAGAAAAAATGAGATACCCGAAGATTGAAACAGCGTGGTTGCGCGATCCCGACACACACAAAGTATCACCGGGATTGCATCGAAGAGAAGAATTCGGATTGGTCAACAAATGGATGATCACCGAAAAGATCGACGGAATGAACGTGCGGGTATTTTGGAATACGATTACGGAAACACTTGAATTCAGAGGACGTTCGGACAACGCACAATTTCATCCGTTGATGCTTCAAATGTTACGCAACGAATTTCTTGTACATCGTCTGAAGGATGCCTTTGACGATGACTGCGGACAAGTTATCTTGTACGGCGAAGGATACGGGCCGAAAGTGCAGCAAGGGGATCGGTATTCCGAAATACATCGGTTCCGTCTTTTTGATGTGCTGGTTGATAAATCTTGGCTTGAATGGTATGACATCCAAGATGTAGCAGAAAAGATCGGAATCTATCACGTGCCTGTGTTGCATTGTGACGTTGATTACATTCCAACGTGCAGACGGGCGTTGCAGGATTTAGTCACGCAATCCGAAATTGCCATGATTCACGGGAATCACGGCGTGCTGGCAGAAGGAATCGTTGCGAGAACCGATCCACAACTGTATATGAAAAATGGGCAACGTCTCATGTGGAAATCGAAGTTCACGGACTTTGCCAATGAATAATGAAATTTGGGTTACTCCAAAAGTTGGTTGGCACTGTCAATTCTGCTCTGAGTTTTTTGCGCGAACTCTACAAATGAAAGCGGTTCCTACGCTTGGCGATGAGGGGCCGTATGTGTGC
>Ga0114923_10002764_pt1 | contig 11852 bp, 5 predicted proteins | sample SumtaG_FD_89578 | JGI IMG/M metagenome (GOLD analysis project Ga0114923, IMG submission 89578) | Deep subsurface microbial communities from Indian Ocean to uncover new lineages of life (NeLLi) - Sumatra_00157 metaG | ecosystem: Environmental > Aquatic > Marine > Oceanic > Sediment | place: near... | reverse complement strand
GACATCGGTGCCAATGATGGGACGCTGCTGGGATTCTACAAGATGCTTGAACTGCAGGAGGACCGGGTACCCCAAAGGATAGCCTTTGAACCAGCCACCAACCTCTATGACAAGCTGAAGTACCACTGTGATCTGATGGTCCCCGACTACTTCCCTCCGGTCACTCCCTACGATGGACCCCAGGCCAAGATCATCACGAGCATTGCCATGTTCTACGACCTCGAGGATCCCAATGCCTTCGTGGCTGAGGTCAAGAGGATCCTGCATCCTGAAGGAGTGTGGGTGATTCAGTTGGGTGACCTGGCTTCCATGGTGGAGACCAATGGCTTTGATGTCATCGGTCATGAGCACCTGGAGTACTACTCCCTGGGCTCCCTGACCAACCTGCTCACTCGACACGGGCTGATGGTCTACCACTGCACCAGAAACGATGTGAATGGGGGCAGCATCCGGGTGTTTGTCAGGCACTTCGAGGACTACTCCAAGCCTATCCAGTCCTCCATCAAGGATCAGCTGGGGCGGGAAGTGGACCTTCAGCTGGGAGACCCTGGTACCTGGATGCGGCTGGCTGACACTGCTGAGCAGATCAAGAAGGAGGTCCGCAAGATCATCTTCAACGAGATCAACCAAGGTCAACCAGTGGACATCTATGGGGCGTCGACCAAGGGCAACACCCTGCTCCAGTACTTCGAGCTCGACCGCAACATGATCCGGAGGGCCATCGAGAGATCACCAGAGAAGGTGGGCAAGTTCTGTGCTGGCACCTGGATCCCCATCGTCTCGGAGGAGCAGGGTAGGAGGGCGCCAGCTGCCATGTGGTTGGTCCCCATCTGGCACTTCAAGAAGGGTATTCTGATCAGGGAGGCTGAGTACCTGAAGCAGGGTGGTCAGATGTTGTTTCCTCTTCCTCATCTTCATGTGGTTGGGCCTGATAATGGGTGAGCCCCTGATTGATTTGACCTTAGCCAGATCCGTTGCACTTGCTATTCCACTTGGTTTAGCACTCAACCGCCTAACGCTGGCGATAATCAAGTACCTTGAGCAGCGGTGGGGGCCTGACAATGGCTGACCTCAGGGCTCCCGAGGTCTACATCTTCCTGGCCTTCGGGGCCTTGGCCTGCATCATCGTCGGCTCCCTCCTGAATGAGCTGGTGCGCTGGCTCCGAGGGGTGTGGCATCGATGGAAAAGCCACTTCTGATCGAGACCGAGGAGGGGCGTTGGACCTCCAAGGACTTCAGGTTCTGTGCCCGCTGGACGGGCAAGACATACCTCTGTCGAGACGGGAAGGACAACGCTGTTCATCATGCAATGCTGCTACAGGAGGCTGAGAGATGGGTAAAAGAAAAAAGCCGCCAAGCATTGTGACTGTGCTTGGCATCTGCTAGGACGGGGAGAGCTTCACGGTCACAGTCACCCCTAACGCTCCTGGAGGTGGGCCGATCTTTCAGGGATCTGACGTCACCTTTGAGAGGGCCATCAAGGATGCACGGTTCTCGATGAGACTGGACTTCAACGAGAGAGCAGAGGTGAAGTGATGGGTGAGAGAGAAGACTGGATTGTGATGCCGTTCATAGGTCTGTGGGAGAAGTTCACCAAGCAGGCCTTGATCGACTGTCTACAGCAGGAGGGTGTCAACGTCAGGATCCTGGCCATCAGCAATGGATCAGATGAAGACGTACACCAGAAGCTCCAGGCCTTTGCTTCAGCTACTGGCAATCAGGTACTGGCCTGGCATCATCAACCACCCCTACCTTCTCTGAGTGCCACCTGGAACAGGGCTCTCGAGTTCGTCTGGCAGATGGGTGGAGAGCAGGCACTGGTGGTCAACAACGATGTCAGGCTGAACCCTCACACCTATGCCACCCTGCTGGCAGAGATGCAGAAGGAGGATGCTCTGCTGGTCTCGGCCACAGGGCTGCTTGAGAAGGAGTACGTGGCTGCCTATGCAGATGATCCAGTTCCGACAGCTGGGATGATCGCTGGTCGTGGTGGACCAGACTTCTCCTGCTTCCTGATCTCCAAGGAGTGCCATCAGAAGTACCACTTCGATGAGAATTTTATCCCCGCCTTTTGCGAGGACCTAGATTTTCATCGGCGTCTGCTGATCGATGGAGAGCGGGCTCGCATCTTCGGGATGAACGTCCCCTTCCACCACATCAATGGTGGATCCAACACAGTCAAGCACTTCAACGATCAAGAGGTTGAAGCATTCACACGAGAGGTGGAGGCTTTGAGTCGAGCCTACTATGAGAAGAAGTGGTTGGGAGGCGTCAACACAGAGAGCACCATCAGCCCTTTCCACTCTGGGGTGAGCATGGTGTGTGGGTGCACCACCACTCCTGAGCTGCAGTTCTGTGATCATGAGCATGGGCATAAGCCATTGGATCCTGCTGATGATGATGTCCCCCTCGGTGGGGCCCTCCGTTGAGCAAGGCCAAACCCAGAGCCCGCTGGATCTGCTGTCACTGCAGGAAGGTGTTCACGGTACCTCCAGGGAAGATGGTGGCAGTGAAGAAGCTGCACCTGAAGCAGGCTCATCCTGAGAAGAACAAGGGAGTCAAGGCGTGAGTGACGACAACCCTCCTACTGACTACACCATTCCCGTCATGCTCATACTCTCCCTCGCCTACGTGCTTGCGTACCTCATAGATCGATAGATGTTAGATCGCCCCCCTGAATGTAGAGGCTGCCCCTTAGAGCATCGGGGCACCGGCTACGTCCCACCAACAGGCCCACCCGATTCCCCAATCGCCTTCATAGCTGAGGCCCCCGGGTATGTAGAAGCACAACGAGGGATCCCAATGGTGGGGGATGCAGGGGCTACCTTCAACCGGGTGCTGTATCTCACTGGTCACAAGCGAGAGGAGTTTGAACTCTATAATATTTTGGCCTGCCAGCCGCCTAACAACTGGCTAGCTGGGGCCCCCTGGGAACACGAAGCCATAGCCCACTGCTCTGTCCACCTGGAGAGGATGCTGAGCAGGGGCAATCATCAGGTGGTGGTACCTCTGGGAGCCATTGCCTCCCGCCGGCTGATCGGGACTGACTCAGGGAAGATGCAGGACCTTCATGGGACAGTCAGCCGGGACCCCATGGACAGGTTCTGGGTGGTCCCCTCCTACCATCCCTCTCATCTGCAGAGGGGAGGGGCCAACCTCACCAAGGTGGTGACCTGGGATCTCCAGCAGGCCTACGACATTGCCAGACACGGGTTCACCCGGGATCCCTTCACCATCGTGGAGGACCCCCCGGTTGAGTGGTTCGAGCAGTGGATCACCACCTACTTCAGGACCCTGGGTGATGACCCCTGGAAGGTGTGGCTCTCCATCGACATCGAGACCCCTGAGAAGGGGGATGATGAGGGTGAGCTCAAGATCAGGGATCCCACTGCGGTGATCCTGAGGGTGAACTTCTCCTACTCCACTGAGGAGGGGATCACTGTTCCCTTCGAGGGCCCCTACATCCCAGGGATCAAGAGGTTGTGTGCTTCGAAGGGGGTGAAGGTCTTCTGGTTCGAGAAGTACGACGTCCCTCGGCTGGAGAAGAATGGTTGTCCAGTACCTCCTCCCATCATGGATGCCATGGACATGTGTCATGTGCTCCAGTCGGATGTGCCTCGAGGGTTGGGATTCTGGGCTCCTTTTTATAGTAACGCTGGGCCCTGGAAGCATCTGAGTGGCAGCCGGCCAGCCTACTACGGTGGGATGGACGGACTGCAGACCACCCGGGTAGCCTATGGAGCAGCCCAGGAGTTGATTGCTACTGGGCAGTGGGAACTCTTCTACAACCACTACATGAGGATGGGGGAGCTGGCCTACCGCCCCTCGGAGAAGGTGGGGGTCAAGGTTGATGAGGAGAAGCTGCCGGTGTTCGGGGCCAAGCTGCAGAAGTATGCCGATGAGTTCTACGCCAAAGTCCAGAGCATGGTCCCCATCGAGGTCTTCCCTCTGAAGAAGCCTGCCTGGCTGAAGGAGCCCAAGACTCCTGAGGTGCTGTGGAAGGGGAAGATGCGGGAGGTGCTGTCCTTCGAAGTGGAGAGGGAGATCAAGGTATGCAAGACCTGTGAGGCTACTGGGATCACCATCAAGCATCGGTGCAAGGATGAGAAAGGGAAGCCAGACAAGGAGGCGGTGCCAGTTGTTGTCAGGGAGAGGAGGGTGCTGCCTCAATTCACAGTCAGGGAGAACTTCAACCCTGGGAGTCCCACCCAGATCCTGGCCTACCTCCTCCACCATGGCCACAAGCCTGGGAGGAACAAGCAGACAGGTGGGCCCTCCACTGACAAGAACACCCTGAAGAAGCTGGCCAAGCACGCCAACCTGAAGGGGACCAAGAAGAAGGACGAGAAGTCGAGGGAGTTCTATCGGACCATCCTCTCCTATCGAGAGGTGACCAAGGTCAACAACACCTACGTGAAGGGCACCCTGAAGAGGCTGGAGCTCGACCGGGCAGAGGGGATCATGGATGGGAGGCTGAGGCCCACGGTGACCAACAAGCCCTCTACTGGTAGGACTGCCTACATCAACCCCAACCTCCAGAATGTGGTCAGCGATCGAGAGTCCAACCTGGCGGCTGGGTTCAGGGAGTGCATCATTGCTGCTCCTGGGTGCAAGCTGGTGGCTGTTGACTACTCGGGCATCGAGGCGGTGACTACTGGCTGGTCTGCTGGAAGTCCTGACTACATCAAGCTGGCCAAGCTGGGAGTCCATGCCTTCCTGGCCTCCCATCTGCTGCATACCATCCTCAAGGATCCTGATGTCAAGGAGCCGGCCAGTCTGGAGTGGGGAGAGGATCGACTCCGAGAACACTTCGCCTGGATCAAGAAGAACAAGCCCCTCCCCTACGATCGATCCAAGAGGACGGTGCACGGGGTGAGCTATGGGCTGACTGAGTTTGGAATGGCAGAGAACTTCCCCGAGACCTTCCCCTCCATCCTCGAGGCCAGGAAGGTGAGGAACCTGTTCCTGCAGATCGCCCCTGACATCCCTGCCTGGCAGGACCACATCGTTCAGCTGGCAGCCAAGCAGCACTACATTGGGGGCCCGGGGCCACACCCCTTTGGCTACAAGCACTGGTTCTGGGATGTCTACAACTACCGCAGGATCACTGATGCTCAAGCGATCAGGGCCGAGAGGTTGAACCAATCCTACGTCACCATCGATGGCAGGTTCTACAAGGTGGCACTAGGGCATGACGCCAAACGAGCGATAGCATTCCTGCCTCAATCGATTGCTGCTGGGATCCTCAAGGAGGCAGGGCTGCAGCTGTTCGATCCTGAGATGCCCCACTACATCGGGGATGCCTTCTATGGGAAGACTCCACTGAGGGCTCTGATCCATGATGAGTTCTTCAATGAGGTACCTGATGCCCAGGTAGACAGGGTGATCGAGAACTCAGTGAAGGTGATGACGGCTCCCATCCCTCAGCTGTACTGTCCCAAGGAGTGGGGGATGCCTGAGCACCTCTCGATCGGAGTGGAGGTCAAGGTGGGGCAGACCTGGGACAAGATGGAGAAGGTGAAGATCGATGGGATAGCTGCTGATACAGGGATGGTTGAGGATTACGATGATGAGGATGAGGTTGGATGGGAGGGTGTGGCATGAAGGAGAAGTATGGGACTATGGAGGCTGAGTGGAGAGACCCGAGAGAGAAGGCTGATACTGAGCGGGTGTTCGCAAGGAAGACGATCACTTGTGGTGCTGCTGGTAACCAATGGCCAGAGAGATCCATGATAGCCTTCGCCATCCTAGAACTAGCTGATGCTATCAGGGGGATGAAGAAGGATTAGGACTACTCAACAGCCAATTCATTGGGACCACCCGGAGTAGTTCGGATAGGCGTGTATCCCAATGCTTCATGCAGAGTTGGGGGGCCATGCCCACTTGGAGGCATGTCATTGGCAAGCATGGTCATGACGGCCAGGAGAGCATCATACTCCTTGATCCAATGTCTTCGATCCACCGGATCAAAGGTTGACTTGGCCAGCTTCCAGTAATCAGACAGCTCACGGGCACCAGAGTTCAGTGCTATCTTCTTCTCCTCAACCGCATTCATGATGTCGTAGTCGATGCCCTCATTCTCCATGACCTGATCAAAGTGCCGGTCATACTCCTTCCAGACCTTGTTGACCCGTTCCTTCTCTGCATAGAAAACAGCTCGAGCCTGTCTACGATAGCTGTCACGATCCCCGGTACCGATGAGCCGCCTGAGAATTGGATCAAGAACTGGGACGAAGCCTCCTCTAGGATACTTGGACTTTCGAGCAAACTCTCCAGCTGGGATATCTGTAAGCCCCAAACCTATTTCAGCGAATCCTGTAAGAGTACTCTTGAGGACATGCTCTATCCGCTTGGGGCTGACCTCCCAACCAGTGCCCTTCTTTAAGAGTTGTGCTGCCAATACTGTGGTTGGTGAGGTTGTCTCATCAAACTGCCAAGAGCCCAGCTCACTTTCTAGGTACTGTCCCACGATAGGGATACCAGTAAATGCAACCCTGTTCTGTAGCTGTTCTATCGGCATCCGAATGGCCGGGTTGGCCTGGGCAGCTATCCCACTTGCGAACTCCCCAACCACCGTCGTCCCTGGCTCAAGGTCGATGTTGTCCACACCAGGTGCTGGGATCAGGCTGGTAAAGGTAGCCACTGCATCTCGGAATTCAGGGACATCTCCACCCCAAGCAGCATACAGCAGCTTCTCAATTGGGTTGACCATCGCCCGCCACTCATCTCCCTTGGTGATCTTCCAGTAGGGGCGTCCACCAGAGGGAGTTGTCCTGGGCATACCAAACAGGTCCAAGTAGACATCTGGATAGAAGATGCAGAAGTACTTCTCCCGATCAGACTTGGGAATGTGGTTCCACTGGGGCTTACCATCCTCATGGTAGCCACCCTGCTGCATGTTGTACCAGGCAAGGATGAGAGCCTGGGAGGTACCCAGAGTCAGGAGAGGGAAGAGAAACCGCCTGGGATTCTTTTTCCACCGCTTGGCTTGGCGCACCTTTCCCTGGACAGCAATGTTGGAGTACACCAGCAGGGTGTTGGCTTCATCCCCCCACTGTCCCTTGACCCAAGCATCAGGGGTTCCAACATTGGTGCGGACCTCATTGGCAATCTGGATTGGATCTGTCGGTGCACCATCCTCAACCATCTTGTCAATGACCTTGATGAGCTTCCGTGCATCCCTGACCTTCCGACTGCCAGGAGGCGCAGTCTCCAGTATCTTGACCGCCTTGGCTCGATCCTCCTTCAGACTCTTGGCCAGGGCCTTCAACCCCATCTGGCCAGCCATCTTCCCTGCTACCTCAGATAGGATACCGAGCTGCTCCATCCGGCCAATGGTCAGGTCATAAAGACTACGTCCAGCTAGTGTTTCTAGTGGACCTGGAAGGAGCTTGGTTGGAATGAATCCTTCTCCTCGAACAGCCTTCACCTCTCGTCGCTGGGTAGGCATCTGTAAACGTGCTTCGATGTTCACCTGCCCCATGATTCCTGAGAGAGCTGCCCCACTGGTGTGGAACTCCCGCCAGTCTGGACCTTCCCTGATGGCATCCATTACAGCTCTACGGAAGAGCAACAAACCATAGAGAGAATGGGTACCTGGCCAGCGGCCAAGCCTACCAGTTGGAAGTTGATAGGCCCACGAGATATCTACAGTTGCTTGTCCATCCCTGGGGACATTGCTCTCGATGAACCCAACGTTGGCTCCAGTTGTGGCCAGCCGGAACAACCTGGAAGTAGCTGCCATCACACGCATCAGCTTGCCGGCTGTAGCTGGATTGTGAGCCTCAAGGGTGTCGACGATCTCAGCGGGCCCAATGTAGGTCTCTCGCTTACCATCACGGAAGACGGGGACGGATCCAACCTCACCTCCACGATACCCTGCAGCTCGAAGACGTGCTGTCCCCTGCTTGATGGTCTCATTGGGCTTCAGCTTTCGGAAGAAGGTCAGGTCTGGGTCTCGCATCATGGCATCAACTACTGTCCGTGCCACGGTGGCTCTGCTCACATCAGAGTAGGCCTTGATCAACGAGCGGGCGACTGAGTCGAATGGATCATCGATCGGGAGGACAGAGCCTTCCAGCTTTCGAATGAGGGTCTGACGAGCCAGGGCAGCACGGGATCCTGAGCCATGACTTGCCCACTCCCAGTCAAACTCCTCACTGAGTCGATCAGCAGCGACATGTCCACTACCATACTCCGCAGTCCTAGCTGTAAGATCCTCATACAACTTCTGGCTGATGATCCCTGTCTCGTACTCCTTATCGAGGGCGTGTTGGGAGAGCTTCCAAACATCTTGAGCATGTTGGAGTGCCTTCTCCTTAACATGCTCTGGTAGGGTGTCAAAGGCAGCCAACTGCTGCTGAATCTTCTCCAGGGTGTACTCGTAAGGGACCAGCCGACCATTCTTGATCCGACTCAGCAGCCCCTCGACTACAACCTTGCCCTTCCTATCCTTCTTCCCATAGAGGAGCTTCTCTGCTGCAGCCAACTTGCCGGCAATGGCTTCTTGTACCAACTCTGGGTTGGCAGTGGCCATCAACTCTGCCTCCATCTCCCTGAGAGCCTTGCCGATCTTGTCAAGCTGATTACTCTTACGTTCCTGTAGAACATCGGCTGCAGCCTGATCTCCACGGGTGAAGGCGGCTAGCATCTGCTTGTCGAGCTTGGTGAGCTGACCTCTCAATCCTCCTATGCGTCCAGTGTGCTTCTTCTTCAGGATGTTGAGTTCTGCTGCTGGGAGCTTCTCCTCGGCCACAGTCATCTTGGTCAGGGTGATCCGCTCCATCTGCTTCAAGGTGAGGTAGTTTGAGGTGACATCCAGTGTGCCATCCAGAGTGGCAGCTGCAATGATGTTCCCAACATCATTGACTACTGGAAGGAACATGGCTGATCCACCACCCATATGAAGAGGGACTATCCGGCGGGGGTCCTCTGCAGAAGCGAACTTGGGCGCGCCCTTCTCTACCTGTGCCTCTTCTACCTTTCTTGTCTGCTCATACAGAGGACGTTTGGCGTCTTGATATCTGGTGACTCCCCGCAGCCAAGCAGCTCTAGGATCAGCAATGATCCTCTTGACTATATCGAGCTTTGTCTCTCCTCGACGGTGGAGTGCACGAGCTGCCAACATCTTGTTGAATCCAGGAGGTTCCCACTTGAACTGCTTTGGGATGTTCTTCCTCCAGCTCAGTCCTCCTCGCTCTCCTTCCATGCCTGGGAAGTCGCCCGTCCTGCCACCAGCATTGTAGATCTCTCGGAGTCCAGCATCATCCACACTGGTGAGGAAGTGGTCAGCCAACCCTGTCTTCCAGCGGCGGAAGCTGTCCTCAGCGATCATTGCCTGCTCAGCAGGGAGGCGGGTGGCTTCAGGCTTCAGGCGGGCTTCCTGGGCCGGGAGGGCTACCTCATCAGTCCAGGGGTTGGTCTTGAGTTCGCCTCCCCACTGGAAGAACTGATCAGAGGCTAGGCGGTTGACGGTGGTGATCTGAAAGTCTTCAGGAATCCGAGGATCCTCAAACTCAGGGATCACCTCCCCTCGTCTCGTTGTTACCCCTACTGCAGCTCGAACAGCTGAGGGGGATGGAGGAGGACCTCCAGGTCTTTGGGGTGTACGGGTGGGGCGGGTGGTAGAGATCCCTAGCTGGGCGCGGACTTCGGCAGGGGTTGGGGGAGCCGTCGGGGGACCACCTCCAACCTGGCCTTCTTGTACCCCTCCTCGTGGAGTTGGTACCACTCCTTGGTCCGTGCCTCCGGCCAGTTGAGCTTCCGCCTGACCTCCGGGTCTTGCAGGTCGACCACTGGGTTCGGCAACTTCCACCTCCATTGCCCGCACTTCAGCGAGCTCCTCACTCCTGACCTTCACTGGGATCCTATCATGGCCCAGTTCAGCGGCAGCCATCATCCGGTGGAAGCCATCACCGATCTCGAGTGCTCCACCTGAACCGATCTGCAGCTCTGGAACGTCTATCGGTTGATCTGTGTGCTTCAGGAACTCAACGGCACGAGCCAGCTTGTCCACTCCAGGGGTGACCTCCTGACGAGCACGCCCAGGTCTCAGGATATCTGCATCAGCCTTTGCGAACACACGATAGGGATCCACCGTGATGATCTGCTCACCTGAGGCTGCTGTCAGATCCCAGGGCAGTTCCCTCTCAGGAGCTGGACGGGATGATGGACGGGTGAGGTCTACTGTGGGGGGGACATCAGGGGCTGCCTCTGCTTCACGAACTGCAGCTATGAGTTCATCAGAGGCTGAAGGTGGTCCCTCAACCTGAGCCTCCTTGAGAGCCACCTTGGCCTTCTTCAGGGTGGGGTAGGTCAGCCCATCAGTGGGGGCACCGTTGGCGTCGACCAGTTGCCACTTCCTGGTCTTGCCGATCTTGACTGCATTGACTGGGGTGCCGGCTGGGCCTGAGGGGGCAGGGGCTGCTGTGGGGGTGGGAGGTCCAGGAGGAGGAGCAGGAACCTGGAAGAATTGCTGCCTTGCTGCTTCAAGAGCAACCTCAACCACGTCTTCACCAGGACGCAATCGACCAAGTGCCTCTGACGCAGCCAAGAATGCCTGTGCCGCCTGATCAATCTTTGCCTCCTCAGCATACGTCTCCAACATGTCCCTAGTCACCTCAATATGACGAGGAGTATCAACGATATCGGTGATATCACGCTGGAGTTCATCGAATCCAGCCAGCCTCTTGATTGAGGCTCTAGGAGGAGGAGTAGTAGACACCCCCTCCACCTCTCCAGGAGGAACATCCCCCTGAGTCTCCAGGTACCCCTGCCACTCCTCAGAGTCCCTGACCGTCTTGACGATCTCGTCCCACACCCGCTGCTGCCTAGCCGGGAGCTTGCCCTTCTTCACCCCATAGGCCCGGTCGAGGACAGCCTGCATGGTGGTTTCCAGCAGCTTGGGAGTGCTGAGAGCAGGGTCCATCCCCTCGAGGATGGTGCCTCCGATGGCTGCTGGCTGGTTGTAGGTACCAGAGATCACTGGCTGGGGTGGACCTGCACCGGTGATGGGGCTCTCCTCGGTGATGTACCCCTTGCCGCCCTTCTCAGCCTGGAGGACCTGCTGGACTGCTGCCCAGGCGGTCTTGGCCAGGGTGTCATCCGGGGGCTCGCTGGGGAATCCACCCTCGATCACCTCTCCTGCAGGGACCTCTGCTATGGCTGCAGGCCAGAGGGGAGATCGATCAAAGGCCTCCAGCTGGGTGGAGTCAAACCCCTTGGGGAGAAGGGTGGTGCGGGCTGGGAGGACGACCCTGCCTGGCTGCTTGGGGATGTCCCTGATCTTGGGTGAGAGGGTTGGGAGGCGGGTGGGAGCGGCTCCTGGCATCCCTGGGAGGACGCCTGGAGGGGGAGGGAGCCCTTCTCCTTCTGTGAGGAGGCGTTGATCCACCCTCAGTTCACGAGGACCCCCCATGGTTGTCCGGAGGTCCGGTTGGACTTCAGCGGATGGGCGGACTTCAGGCCCAACCTGCTTGGGCCCCTCCATCTTGAAGTCCCGGGCGTACTCCCGTATCTCCCTAGCTTCCTTGACGTTACGAACACCACCCCGGATCTTGCGGGCAGCCCGGACACCCAGGAGGACACCAAAGGAGGTGGTGGTGATCAGTCCTACAGCCTGTCGAGTGACCTCTGGAGTCCACCCACCCTCCTCTTCGAAGGTCACCTTGAGCTGGTCGTAGGACTCCTTGGCAGCCCCCAGAAGGTGGCCAGCAAAGGCGATCTCGACCCCCAGCATGACGGCTGCAGCTGGAGCTCCAGAGGCACCAGCCAGGAGGGCAATCCCGGCCATCATGGGATCTTGGGCCAGGTCACCAACGAGGGCTGAGGCGGCTCCCTGGGCTGCCCTGATG
>Ga0114923_10002763_pt1 | contig 11852 bp, 9 predicted proteins | sample SumtaG_FD_89578 | JGI IMG/M metagenome (GOLD analysis project Ga0114923, IMG submission 89578) | Deep subsurface microbial communities from Indian Ocean to uncover new lineages of life (NeLLi) - Sumatra_00157 metaG | ecosystem: Environmental > Aquatic > Marine > Oceanic > Sediment | place: near... | reverse complement strand
TAAACTTTCTTTTAAAATAAAAGAACTGGAAAGCATAAATGAGAAGATACTTAGAGAAAATATAAATTCATTTAATAATAATTTAGAAACGATTAGAGAAAAAGGTCCCGAAGCATTTGAATGGAGATATTACAAAATTAGAGAAGATGTAAGAAAAATATCTAATAATAGGGTTGTGTTTAATGTGGACCATACTTTAATAAATGATTTAATTATTCTTATGGAAGTTTTCATTAAAAACGGCTCTAATGTTTTACAAAAGTGGGGTATTGACATATTATCTCTTCTAATTAACGTACCACCCTTAATAAATTCTATAAAGGAAAAATGTTACGAGCAATTAAAACGCATTTATAAGCCAAATGTAGTAAATGCGCAATTGATAGATATTTTGGATAAATTTGAATATTTTCCAGATGATACAATACCAGAAATTATTGACTTCATTAAAAACCAGAATGTTAAACAATTAAATTGTTTTAAGAATAGGTTATATAACAAAAAATTCACAATATCAAGAGAAAAAGGTCAATTTTATATTGACGAAATTTCTAAAGCCACAATGGATTTAGAACCAAGAACTAATCAAACCCATAATACCATAATAAAATATGCTAATGAAGTTAAGGAATTACTGAATAAATTAGATTAAAAATTAAAATTTAACATGAAAATAATATTAAATCTAAATTCATTCTTCATTTTCATTCAACTAAGAGATGTAATCTTTAAAACTTTTCAATCTATCTCGAATCTGATCATCAGTGATTACTCATATAATAATTCTTTTCTTAGGATTAGGAAATATATATTCAGCTATATCATATTTTTAATTTTTATTTCCCCTCTCTTTGGGATAAATAGATATTGGCTATTATCAAAATTATAAGTATTATATTCGTTGTTGATATAATTCTAATATACGTTGGAGAGTAGTTAATAGAAAGCACCCATACTATGTCCAATACCGCCACCATGATAACCATAAAATCACGACTTCCATAAGAGGTTTCACTGCTTCCAATTCGCCTCTCCTCAGCGCTATTATCCCGGCTATGCCTAATACAAATATCGTGCCCCCGAAAAGCCGCCACATATGGAGGTCAAACGCAGGCGCATCATTCATTTGATAATAGAGCTCCGGCAGCAGCAGGTATAGCACGCCGTAGTACATCGCGACGACGATATCCACCATCAGTATGATTTTTAACCCTTTTGACATCTCGACCATTTCATTTCTCAGCTCGTTTTCTCATCTTCCCTTTTTATGTTTCCTTTTTTATGCTTACAATACCTTTGATCTCTTTTCATTATAAAATTATTTCAATTTTTCAATGTTACTGGATACATAAGACTAAATTTTTTCTATTTTCTTTTTTCTCTTTTTTCCAGCAAGTTTTAAAAAGATACCGATCATAATTTAATTATCCAATATCTAATGAAGGTTTTAAAAACTGAGATATAATGTCTAAAAATGGACAAAAGAAAAGGAAACATAAAAAAAAGAAAAAAAAAGCCTCTTCGAAGAATAAGAAAGTAGCAAATCCTATTGAAAAATTTTTTTCGGATACATTTGAATTTTTCAAGAAATTAATAGAAGAAACTGAATATTCTGTTGAAATAAAAAGCATTAAAAAGTCGAAGAAGTCTAAAAATAAGAGACATAAAAGTAAACCACATGCTAAACCTAAATCTATTAAAACTGAAGACCCAAATCAATATATTTTAGATAAATTAAAAGTAATTGGCCAAGACGCTAAAGATCATTATAAAAATAAGCGCTATGGAGAATTTATTCGACTGAAATATTTATCCATTGAAATACTTGCTAAAGCAGTATATTTTAAACTATTTAATAAAGAAATCTGTAAAGAAAATGACTTGAACCTTAGCGAAATCATTGAAGCAATAGAACAAAAGTTAGGTGTGAATTTCGTAATAGTCGAAGAGCTTAATGAATGGCGTATAATAAGGAATAAAATTGTTCATGAGCATTTAAAAATTGATGAAAAACAAGCTGTAAAAGCTAATGTTTTTTTTGATAGATCAAATAGTTTGCTTCAAAGTCAATTAGTTAATTAGTTCAAAATATCTGTTCTAAAAACTCGTCGCATTCATATTATTTCATTTTCATCTTTAATCTTATTATTTTGTTAATTAAACGGATCAATCTGACCTTCTATTTTCATATTGGACATTGAAAACAATTTATTATTCCCATTCTTATCTTTTCCTAGATAAACACAAGGTAATTGGTATTTATTAGCAATTTCAAGTAGCTGGAAAGAAAATAATTTACTTAAGGGTGTGAGATCAATAATAATATATGCTGTTTTCATTTCATTGCTTAAAATATCTTCAACCGTTTTGAAAAACTCAGATTCAATATAACGATAATCTTCATAAATAAATTTAATATATTTATCAATTTTTTGTAAATTCTCTTCTTTTTGATGTTCATTCCGTTTTTTTATAGCATCTTGGCTTGTAAAGCAAACTATACGAGATATAGGATAATGAAGTTCTCTTAAATTTTCATATACTATATCGGGGAGCATATAACCAGTCCCTAAAGTTCCAAAGCCGGTTATTAATGTATAATTTTCAATTTTATATCCAAGAATATCCCGAATAGCCTGTCTAGCTGTTGGTGTTAGAAGAATTTTATTGATTTTAGCATTACCTATTTTGTAAAGAGTATTTTTTTGAATTAGATTGTTTTCCTCTAAACGAGATAAATGATAATGTAAATTGGGTGCTGTCATAGATAAGATGTCTTGTAATTCATTTTGTAAATAATCATTTTCGAATAATAATTTCAAAATTTCCAATTGCCTTTCTGATAAATTTTGTGTAAAAAATTTGTTTCTCATTAATATATCATTAGATTTATCGTTTTTAAGATTTTGTTTAACGGCGGTTTAATGAAAAGCTGAATGGCGGTTAAAGAATTATTTTTAAAGGCTAAATTAATAAATAATTTATGGTATTGGAAAGTATTAATTTTCATTTCTGGCCTTATTGTAATTTTAAATGTAAGTACTGTTTTGCTCGATTTAAAAAAACTATTCAACATCTTTCAAAAAAGGGTTGCATTGATATTATCAATGATTTAAGTAGAAATGGTGCAAAAAAATTAAATTTTGTAGGTGGCGAACCCACTTTAAGTCCATTTTTAGGGGAGTTGATCGTTTATAGTAAAAAACTAGGTTTAATAACAAGTATCGTCTCTAACGGAACAGGAATTACTCAAAAATTCGTTCAAAAGTATGACAAGGAAATTGATTGGATTGGATTAAGTCTCGATTCTGGAAATGAAAAAACTCAAAAAGCTTTAGGTCGTGGAAATGGAAATTATGTTAAAAGTATCGTCGAAAAAAGCAAAATTATTAGAGAATATGGAATAAAACTTAAGATAAATACAGTCATAAACCGATTAAACTATTTTGAAGATTTGTCAGAAGTAATCAATGAAATCAAGCCAGATAGATGGAAAGTGTTTCAAGTTCTCGAAATCAAGGGTCAAAATAGCTCATCAATAAAAGATTTACTAATTACTGAAGAGCAATTTGAGCAATTTGGAGAGATAAATGCACATATGAATCTAATTGTGGAAAATAATGATGCCATGATAGAATCATATATGATGATAGATCAGATGGGTAGATTTTTTCAAAACACAGGTAATACATATCATTTCAGCAGACCAATTTTAAATGTTGGTCTTTCAAATGCGTTAAATGACATCAAATATAATCACGCTAAGTTTATTGAAAGAGGAGGAATTTATGCATTTTAGTAAGAGATTTTGCCAAATAATGAAATGTTATTTAAAATGACAGAAAGGAAGTGAAAAGCTTGGGAAAAAGCAAAATGACCTCTAAAGTAGCTCGAAGAATACAATCCCATGCCGATAAAACTGGCAAGAATAAAGACTTTAAACCAAGAGCGCAAGAGGCTGCTGTTAAAAATAAAAATAAAAATAATTTACTAAAACATAAATTAACATGAATAACAATTTTATAATTAATAAAAATATGAAATCTAAATGAGAATAAAAAAAAATAAAATTTATATGAAGGAGTTAGAAAAGCTCAAGAATTATATTTATTTCAGTTTAGATGATGAATATCTGACTTATATCTTTAAAGATCTTTTATGGGGAATTATTAGGTATAAAGAAAGAAAAGAAGAAGATACTTTTGAAAAATTTAGAGGTTTTGTTGAACATTGTCATCGGTATTTATTCAATCTCTTAAACAAAAAAATTCAAAATCCATTAAAACTTAGATTTAAGGAAAATAGAGACGAAATTTTTGTAAAAAGGCTTAAAAATCTAATATTCCCTCAACTAAACATAAAAAATATTAAACTATTAGAAATTACTCGTGGAACTTTTAAAACTGGTGGCATTTATTTTCATGAAATTATACCCGAAAAGTCAAAACCTCTCAATCAAATACGATTTATTCCTATCATTGTATCTTGTATAAAACTATTCCTTTTAGTTAAAAATATTTCATACATTGTAAAGCTATATCAGAAAAAATATCAAAAATCATTTCTAACCAAATTACGACAGAAGGAAATCGATATTGAGAAAGAATTTCCTAAATTTTTCAGCAAAAATGAACAAAAAATTGTAGAGAACTTCTTAGATAAGGTTTTTGAAAGAGAAAATAGAGATAAGATCTTTTTAAAAGGAATTATCTCCAAGAATGATATTCGAAATTCAACTATCCTTCAAGAATACTATCCTTTTTACATTTTCGAACATTGGAGGATTGAGAATATATTATCAGAAAAAGTAGAATATCCTTTCCGTACAACTGGCCCTCATTTAATTGATTTTGAAAGAGGAAATTGGATATATGTTCCAAAAACAACGAAATATGTTACAAATTTATTAAACAAAAATAAAAAAAGTATTATAATCTCAGCACAGAGTGGTACAGGTAAAACTGTTATTTCAAGGTATGTTGGTTACACATTTTATAAGCAGAATTATTCTGTTTTTTATATTGATTGTTTAGAACATGAACAAAATAAATTGGAAAATGTAATAGATCAATTGCTTTTATATTTCATGAACAAAAAAAGAAAATTTAATTCATTACTTTTTATTTTTGAGAATACACATGTTTTAGATGATGAATTAAAATTAAAATTAAATAAATGTAAGGATCTTGTTTTATGCCTCGTTACAGAAAGAGTATTTAAAGATGAGAAAAAATTAAAGAAAAAGGTTTTAAATTTTAATTCCAATCAAAAAATAAAAATAGATCTCTCCCATTGGACTTATAAAAATACGATTAAGGGTATGATTAAGCAAAATAGTCAAGATCTACCTATTCTGAATCAATTAAAAGCCATAAGTAATCAAAACTTATGGATTTACGCTATAATTTTAAAACTTTTTAAAGAAAATTTGGAAATAAATAAAGAAACTTCGATTATTGAATTATTTACTAATCATGAACTTATCAGTGAGAGCATAACTGGTTACTATGAGAATCTTATCAATAAAAAAGCTATAGACATAAAATCTTCAGAAGATACTAATTTTTTGAATCATATAAAATACTTCTATGCAATTTTATCAATCTTTTCTGAGCATGAACTATGGACTGAGAATAAGTTTCTAAATAAAATTATCGCAATAGCAGATAAATCCCCTTTAGGGTGTTTAAATAAAGATATTCCACTAAATAACAAAGTTCTAAGCAATATTCAATCTTTTTTAATTGATATTTTCGAGATAGAGAGTAGAAATATCGACTTTAAATCAGTAATTCAAGATAAAGAATTTAAGATTCCTCATTCTCAAATGGCAATAATATATAGAAATTGTTTCTTAAAGATTTTGGAAAAGTCATATCCAGATCTTATAAAGCATCTAGAATATCAATATATTTCATATGGAAAGTATTATGGATCTTTTTTACGTCAAAAATATTTATACGTAATTAAAAATAGGGAATTTGAAGATTATAAAGAAATTAATAAGAATTTTTTTAATTTTAAATCCTACTTAAGTTCAATTGGTTATAATAATAATACATTAAAAAATAGTGATGATAGAGATATCCTTCAGGATCAGTTTATTCGTAACTCTATAGAACAGAATAACTCATTCTTATATTACGTAGGTTTATATGATTCCAACTTAGAGGGAGAAATTTTTAAAAAAATCTTTAGCACTCAAAAAATTTTATATAATCCAATATGGAAGTTAAAGATCTTAGAAAGTAAACCTTCAATATTATTTTCTTTTTTAGATAAAATTAAGAGATTTTTAGGTAAAACAGTTTTCTTAGATTTTATTAGAGCGTTTATCAAAGAAATTATGAAGAAGCTAGAGGAGGATAATGGTGAGTATATTTTCTTTTTTATACAAGATCTCTCCAAGATTGAAAAAAATATTTGGCAAGATCTTTATGAATTAATACTTAATTTAATCAGAAGTAAATCAATTGAAGGTGATAGTATTCAATCTTTTTATATTAGAAATAGGAATTTTTTTGATAACATAAATCAAGATCATATCTTTTACTCACCTATTCAAAAGATTTTCGAAGATTTAATCCTTTCAACCTCATTAGAAGAGGATCATCAATTTATCCCTTCAATGTATTATAATAACTTAAAGCTATTTACTCAATACTATTTTGATATTTTAAAAAGGGTGCTTTATCAAAGGAATCCATCAGATCAAATCCTAATTAATACATTTGAGAAAAAAATTCAAGATTTAGAACTAAATAAAATTGGAAATTTCCTTAAATATCTTTATAAAAATGATCGAGAATTAGGAATGAGTTTCTTTACAAAATATTTGACAATATTAAAAACAAAATTATATGAAGCAAAAGTTGATGAAATAGAAACTTTTTTTGATGATTTGTTTACGGACTTTAAAGATGAAAAAGTTTTCCTTAAATCTGCCTTTCTCTCAAATTGGAACTGGTTTAAAGGTATTTTTTCAAGATTATCAACTAGTGAATTTTTCTATTTTTTTAAATTTCGCATATTAATTCAATTTTTTGAGGAACTATTTCCTGATCGTTTAAGAGAATACAAGGCGTTTGTTATAAGTACGGGAAAATCAAGAATAAAGGAATATTACGATAGTTTAGAAAACAAAACAGATATTTATGCTAAGCTTAGTTACGCATATGATGATGAATTAAATGAAGAAATCTTAACCCTTTTTAATATATCCATTAAGGATTCATTAAAATCTCAGAATCTTTCTTTTTTTACTGATTGTTTGGCCAAATTTAAATCATCTATGACTCATTTAGATTTTAAAAAGAAATGGGATCTTAATCGCTTTTTATTATCAGATGAGTTCAATCAAATTATTTTAAAAGCCGAAGATAATGGGTTGAAGGAATTTTTTAAGATTTTTTATGAAAGAGAAGAATTAAAAAAAATCTTGTATAAAAAATATAATGATTTTCTAATTAAGCGTTTTGGTAAAAATTACAAAATTTACCTTAAATTAACTGAAGCGGGATTGAAATACTTAGAAAGTTTGGATAATATCATCCAAAATTTAGATCTTTTAAAAATCATAGAAATCTTTAATGAGCATTATGATCCAATCTTTCCAAATAAAGAAAGCTATGGATTAAAATATTTAAGTGAATTAATTAATAAAGATCAAAGTCAATTCTTAAATAATAAAATAAAAGATAAGCTAAATTCATTAGATTTTACAGAAATTCTCAACTTAATGACAATATTTAAAATACATCATCCAATTCTTCTTAAAAAATTCTATGAGAAGTTTAATAAATTGTTTTTAGAAAAAATAAATATTAGTTCTAATAATATTATTGAAATTATAACAATTCTAGAATTTTACAAATTAGATCTAAATTTCCTAAAAGAACTGGATGAATACGCTAAGGAGGGCTTATCACTATTTCAATTAATTTTGAAGGGATTGAATGGAATAGATTTGTGTAGTCTGAGATATCTAGTCCAAATTAATCCCGCAAGTTTGCTCGATACATATAAAGATATAAATTTTTCGAGACATCTTAAAGTTTCAACATTATTAGGTTTGGCAATTTTTTTGTATAAAGATGAGTTGATTGTAGCTCAAAAAATGCCAGGTAAATCTTATTTTAGTAAAAAGTTTAATACATCGATGTCTACCCCTTATGTTACCCCTTATGTGTCTATTTATCATGATCAACCCGCAACACTCTGGTTGTCAGAAAAAGAATTCTTAAAAATTGAATCTAATCTAGGCTCGATATTAATTCTTGAGTATCACCATCGCACTTCTAAAACTAAATTCATTTCTTTTCTTAAACAAAATGAATTACTTAAAAGTCTTATTCCTAATAAATTTATTAATTTTTCAAACGAAATTGTTAAAAAAATCGAAGACTCAGACCTCCATCATATAAGTTTTTATTTAAAAAGTTTAAAAATGTATACTGAAATTAAAGAAACCAAGCTAAATATTCCCGATGATTTAGCGCTTATATTTCTTTCTGAAAATTTTAGCCATAAAATTAAAAGGGCAGAATTCAGCGTTATTTATGATTTCTTTAAACATTTAAAAAGAATTAATCCTAATCTCGCCAGAGAGATATGGAATAAGAATGCATCATATTTTTTTGATAATGAATTTCTAAATAAAACTAAAACTGTATATCTTTACAGGATTTTCAATTTTTATAATCTCTTTACCGATACACATTTGCAATATAATCTAAAATGCTTAGAAGCATTAAAGAATGTTATACGAATGAGGAATCTTAGAACAATAATTTTCTATCTTCTAGAATTATCTACAACTGAATTCGAAACTCTTTTTCCAAATTTCAAGAATGCAATAATTGATATAGCGAAAAATTACTCTAAATTCGAATTAAATAATATTCTTAAGAGCCCTACAGTAGAAAAATTTAATCAGGGCAATTTAAAGACTATAAAATCAATTTATAAAGAAAAACTAAATGAAAAATATTTTTTTGAGCAATGAATGGATGTGAAATAGTTGGGAAAAAGCAAAATGATTTCTAAAGCAGCCCGAAGAATACAATCTCATGCCGATAAAACTGGTAATAATCAAGAATTCAAAGCAAGGGCTCAACGGGCTGCTGATAAGAATAAAGGCAAATAATAAAATTGTTTAGTCTTAAGTCTGAACTTTCGAATAATCAAATTAATCACGAATCTCATATTAAATTAAATCCTACTTTTATTTTACATTTTTATCTAACCTAAGATATCATCAAGATGATAGATCAATGCTTTTTATTTCAATATTAAAACTCTTAAAATATAATATCTTAATTATTTTAACAAAAGACAAATTATAGATAAAATAATTGAATAATAATTATGTGAATAATATGACAATTAGTCCATCTAAAATATTATATATCAAATTAGGAAGGAGTGGTAAATGGGAGCATGAATGTATTTATAAAACCCAGAAGTTGAAAGTTGGATATACAAAGATAAGCCATAAAGATTGTATTAGCGGAGAATGGGAAAAAGTTGAAAAAAATTGGAAAGAAGAGGATTTAAATCCCGGGGCCATTACTCGACATATTAATCAATTGAAATATTTCTATGAAGCGGGAGAAGATGTGCTTTGGATTACTTTCCATGCTAATTTATTATGGTGGGGTTTTTCTAAACAAGAGCTAACAGTTGAACTGGACAATACTAAAGTTCGCCCTATTACTGATAAATGGAATTGCACAGATATTAATGGAGATGAGCTCCGGACGGATCGATTGAGAGGTAGTCTTGTTAGTATACAAGGCTTTCATGGAACAATATGCTCCGTGCGTGATTTTGAGTATGTTATTAATAAAATTAATGGTAAAGAATCAAAAGAAGTGAAAGAAGTACAAAATTCCCTCTTAGAGCTTGAAACTAAATTAGAAACATTAATTAAAGGACTCCGGTGGGAAGATTTTGAAATTCTAATGGATCTTATTTTTCGTCAAGCAGGATGGCAAAGAGTAAGTAAATTAGGAGGAACTCAAAAAACTATAGATTTAGACCTTATTTCACCTATTACAGAAGAAAAATATTGTGTTCAAGTTAAATCTCAAGCAAATTTGGCTACTTTTAATGAATATAAAAAACAATTTGAAGATATGCAAGGATATTCACGATTTTATTTTATAGTTCATTCTCCTGCATCAGATCTTGAAAATATAATAGAAGACGAAGAATTTGAATTAATATTACCTCATAAAATTTCACAATGGGCTCTAAAATATGGACTAGTAGAATGGTTACTTGATAAGTTCTAAATTTGGATATTGTAAATCAAAGCCAATAGAAATATTGACAAAATTATGAAAGACTTAAAAAATTGGTTTAATATTTATGAACAAAAAAGACCTACTCTTTTTGACAAAGCTATTATTGAATTAGGAAAAGAAATCAAAAAAAGAAGAAGAATTTTAAAAAAAGAATTTATTGAAATTATGTCTTGGAAATTAGGAAATATGAATTACGCTCAATATTTTAGTAAAAATTATCAGCAAGACATTGATAATTACATAAAACTGGATTTTTTTGAAGAAATGTTTAATGATTCAAAAACAATTGAAAGAATAGAGTTATTATGTAATTTATTTATGATAAATGTTTCAGTAGCGTCAGCTTTTCTAGCAATAATTTTCCCAAATCATTATGGAGTAATAGATCGATATTCTTTAAGAGCATTAGAAATGGAAAAATTATTTGGAGATAAAAAAAAAGATATCAGACTTTATCTAAAATATCTTCAAAGAATCAGATCTCTTGCTAAACAACTATCTCTTACTCCAAAAGAAGTGGACTCCACTTTAATGACAAAAGGACTGTTTTTAGATAATAAAGAGAATATTAAAATAAAAAATAAGCTACCGGATTCTTATCAAGATTTTGAAAATATCCAAAGAAAACGATTAGTTATAAAATTCACGTTCTAATGAAGAAAATTAAGAAATTCAATTTCAAAATTGGATATTAGACGTATCTTCTAAAGTTTTAATATCTTTAGATTATTATAAAAATAAGACAAAAATAAAACTAACCATAAATATAAAATGGGAAACCGTAAGCTTCTATGGTGAATTATCAATATATTTCCTGACTTCGGTTGAGAAAGTTCTCTCAGGAGTTAAACCATCAATTTCAATATTTTCTTTTATATTTTCAAAAATCATATACAAAGGAAATTTTTAACAGAAATTTTTAACAGAAATTTTTAACATCAATCAGAGAAAAAGTTTAAATAACTAAAGAAAATACAATTAAAATATGACCAATATCGAAGATATTTCTATTTTTGGAGATTACAAACAAGCAGAAAACAGAATAACCAGTGCTTTACTTCATATTTTTAATGTTGGGGGCGAAGAACTTATAAGATTCTTAGTTAATGAAAAACTTAATAAAATTTTTCCATCAAGCAAAATAGAAATATCTGCTCAGGAGAAAGAAATTAGTTCGGTTCCCGATGGGACGTTAAAATGTTCTTTTAAATTCGAGATATTTATTGAAAGTAAGATTACAGAAACGATTGACGGGACTCAACTCAAGAACCATCTGAAACTTATCGATGGGAAAGAAGAAAATATCTTATTATATATTACTAAACATAAGGAAAAACCAAAGCTCCTTGCTGAAGAGGTCTCATGGTCTAACTGGAATCAAATGTTAGAATGGATAAATGAATATATTGAAAATGAGGGAATAAAGGAAGGGGAACTCCTTAATTATCTTTTTGATAATTTTGAGAAATTACTCAGAAATAGTAATGCAACTACAGAGAAATGGGATGCAAGTTCGAATGAACGGGTTGTTATATTTGCTGGAGG
>Ga0114923_10002762_pt1 | contig 11855 bp, 4 predicted proteins | sample SumtaG_FD_89578 | JGI IMG/M metagenome (GOLD analysis project Ga0114923, IMG submission 89578) | Deep subsurface microbial communities from Indian Ocean to uncover new lineages of life (NeLLi) - Sumatra_00157 metaG | ecosystem: Environmental > Aquatic > Marine > Oceanic > Sediment | place: near... | reverse complement strand
CCGCTCTTTCACCCACTTCGGGATCTTGTCGTAGCGGTTCTCGCCGTCGTCATCCTCGCCGGCCATCATGCGATTGAGTATCTCGAGGGTGGCGGCAAACGCCACGATCCCGTACATGACCTTGCGAACCTTCGGGTGCTTGGCCGCCTTATACATGACCGCCATGCCCTGGATCGATGCGTTGTAGAACAGGTACATCGCATTCATTTGTGAGCCGAGGTCGCCCTTACGATTGAAGTTCACCGTCAGATTTTTGGCCAGCGATGCAGCCCTGCGCGGACTCATACCTGCGGTTTTCGCATGCATAAACGCGGACAGCCGCACAGCGTTTTCCACTGCCTGGTTCTCTGCCTCGATGTACCTGCCGGCCTTCCTGAGTGTCGACCATGAAATCATTCCGGAACTCTTGTCTCGCATCTCACGGTACAGCGAGTCCTCGAGATCCTGGATGTCCTTGTAGTTGTCGAGCCACCCGACCTGGCCACCGAGATCTCGGTACTCTTCGAATTGTTCTCTCCAGTAGTCAGCTGACTCTGGATCCTTGAGACTCGGCAACTCGAGGAACCGGCGAATGCCGCGGTGCGCTTTGAAGACATCCTTCAGGATCGCCATCTTCATGTTGTTGGCATCGGTCGAGTTCAGATTGATCATCGCCGTCTGCAGGTCACGCGCCAGGTTCGAAACGATGAACTCAGGATTGAAGCTCGTATTGACAGCTGACAGGATCCGATTCAACGACAGCAGCATGCGGAATGCAGCATTCATCTCTTCCGAACTGAGGTTCTTGATCGACCTCGCCATCTGCATCGCGGCAGCGTTTTCCTCGTTGAACGTGATGTGGAAATCCTTGCCGTCGACCTTCACCCGCAGCACGTTGTCCCTGAGTTTGTAGGTGGGATCCACTCGCGTGACGACCAGGCCAGTAGTCTTGTCGATCGCCTTCATGGTCTCGACTTCGTTGGCGGTCCAGATGTCTGGGTTCGGGTGCGCCTGCACCAACTTCAAAAGCGTGCGGCCGACCTTGGCTTTCTCCGCCAGGATCACGGTCGACTGGTGTTGCGCCACGACGTTGGCCAGGATGTTAGCCGCCAGTGACTTACGCCCGAGCCGGCGCTTGTTGAGCTTGCCGCCCGTGTCGTAGCCTTTGCCTTTCTTCGGGAAGAACGTGGTGTTCATCGGGCCATCTTTCCAGCCCTTCAGCGGCACGTAGTAGTTGTACGCTCCCTCCCAGGCGTCGATTGTTTCCTGCGTCTCGAGGCCTTCATCGAGCATGATCTGCCGGTTGAGCGCGGTCATCGCATCGACCTGCTTGGCGATCGCCTCCAGCTGCTTGACGTCGCCCTTCTCTTTCAGCGTCTCCATGGCGAGCGCCGCATCCGCGTTGCTCATGCCGGAGAGCGCCTTAAGCTCTGGTTTCTTTTTGAGTCGCGCAGCTACCGCTTTGCGGTATTTGTCCTGGGCCGCGGCGCGTGTCGCATCGTCGTAGGCGTCCGCGAGATCCTGCTCGTACTCCTTGACCATTGCCGGCGTGGCTTTATTGATCTTGTAGAGCGCCGCGTTCGCCTCCGGTGCATGCCTGGCATACAGGAACCACTCGACCTCGTCCCAGGTGTAATCGCTCTCGTCGATCGCATCGATGAGCGGCCGGATCTTTTCCTTCTCGAAGCGATCAACTCGTGACTTCACTTGACCATGGAACAATTCCTCAGCCAGGTAGGCGTCAAGCTCCTCATCGATCGGGCGCCCGGTCTGCAATTCGATAGCTCGCTGGACATTGAGCAGATCGATGAACTTGTCCTGGGCTTTGTACACCAGGTAGTTCCAGGCGCGACTGCTCTTCGAGCCTTCCTCGATGGTGAAGTTTTCGAACAGGTCCCCGGTCTCGATAGCGTCGGCCCGACCTTCGTATTCGTTCACGTGCATGAGAGGCGCATCAGCCTCAGCCCTGAAGCTGATCACCGGAACCTTTTTGATGCCAAGTTCCCTGGCAGCTATCGCACGATGACGGCCATCAGAATCCCGAACTGTGGCGCCCTCGTACAGATTGAGCGGATCCAGCCTGCGACCTTCTTGAATATGGCGCTTGAGATCATCGATGTTCTCGCGGGATACGTCGTCGATCGTTAGCGGCGCGGCTTCCTCAAGGAACTCGTCCGGCGTCATCTCTACAATCCGGCCACCACGATCCTCGAAGTCGGCCTCGCCAGACCATTCACTCCTGGGCGCCAGCGGATACTTGGGATTGTCCGGATCGAAAGCCTCGACCTCTGCAATGTGGTAGAGAAAAACGCTGGTCTCGCCAGTGTCTGGATCGAGACTCTTGACCTGGTAGCGATAACCGCCGTACTCGTTGTCGAGCTTGTCCATGCGCGTGCGCGCCCGCTTCCGTGCATGCTTGCCTTGGTAGGGCTGCCCAACTCGCTCACCCGTCTGGCGATCAATGATCACGAACGGCCCTTCAACATCTGCGCGTACATTAAACAGCGGCTGACTGCCAAGCCTGCGGATCTGCTCGAGGAGATTAGCCTTGTCGATGAGCTTGGCGTCTGCCAGGTAGAAAAACAGCGGCTCGGCATCCTCCGCCGTGATGTTGCCGGCGCGGATCTGTGCACGTAACTCGTTTTTATATCTCGCGGCCGGCGCAGAGTCCGGCACCCTGTCCAGATTGATCGCCTTCCACAATCCGGAAAACATGATCGGCGCCTTCCGGCTTCTGAACATTTTTCCTGATCGACTTGCCGGCGTACCGACAAACATCCTGGACTTACGAATCAATCGCTGGATCTCTGCTTCGGAAAACTGCGCGCCGCGTAACCGTGCGATTGCGATTCTAAGCGCCTCTACCAACTGCCGGAGTAAGGATGCCTCTCGTGCAGGTAACGTCTCTCCGGCGAGCACACGCTGCGATCTGTACGCTATAAACTCTTCGGCCGCGACTCGACGCTGCGCCCGCTTGTTCATATCCAAACCATTTCGCTTGGCAGCTGCCGCGACCTTCGCCGGGAACGCTTGATAGATCCGGTCCATGATCGCGTCGTACTCGGCGCCGAGTATCGAACGGATCCCGTAGTGACCAACCGTCTCATGCAGGTAAACCTCGGCAGCTTCTTTCAGGCTGTCGAGATTGGCTGCGATCAGGTAAACGTCGCCGGTCTCCGGATCGAACATGCCGCCGACTCTGCCTTCCATGCCGGCATGCTTGATGGCGACCAGGTTCTTGCGCGGCAGATGCGCTTCGGTTGGCGCGAGCTTTACGTTCGGTGAGCCAGGATAGATCTTGAGTATTTGCTTGATGGTCTCCTTCAGTTCTGAGACCTGCACGCCTCTCGGCCTGCCGGCCGCGACGGCTTGCTCAGCTGCTGCGTGGAACAACGGCCCGAATGTGAATGGCTCCTCGGTGGTGTTCTGCAGTTCGACCGCCTCCTGCAGCTGCTCATCGCTGAAAGGCGCATAGGTTTCGAGATCGATGCCAGCGGTAGGCTCGCGTCCCTGCTCTTCGGCCAAGGCCTGCTCGGTGCGCTCGAGTCCAGTCAGGACCGCTTTGATATCTGCTTTGACAACTGACGGCCTGAATCCGAACTCGCCGGCATCGGCAAAGTCACCGGTCACCGTACGGAATACCGCATCAGAGAGATTGACGTTGGCTTCCTGGTTGAAGGTCGCATCGGGAATCGAGATGCCCATGTGATCGAGCAGCGCACGCTGCACTCGGAAGGTAACGTCTTCCCATTCGACTGCACGCTGAGCTTGCATCAATGTCAGCGGATCGAGTTCGACCTCGACACGTTTCGGTGGCGCACCGCGTTCACCCATCATCGGCCGACCGAGCCGGCCGTAACGCCTGGAGTCGCCATAGCGCTCCTGCATCAGGCGCTCGGTTATGCCATGCGCCATCTCATGGCTGACACGCCAGGCTCTGGTATAGGTCTCGTCTTTGAATGATCCGTGCTCGGCTGCCGGATCGTAGATCCAAACTGTGCCAGTCTCATAGTTTTGTTTGCCGAGCCGCGGGATGCGGAAGTTCTCTTCCTCGAATGAGAAAACCTCGACGGTGTAGCCGAACCGTTCGGCCAGGTTGTTTATGACCTCAGGATTTTCTATCGCCTCGGTGAGATCGTAGTACTTGAGTTCTTCGGTGGTATCTCGGGTGCGATCTACTGCTCCGAATCTTGAGAAGATTTCGTCTTCAAGCGCGGCCCGGTCTCCGAGTCGATCCACGGGTATTGGTGCGGCTGCCCCTTTCCTCGCGGATCTTTTGGTTTTGGCGAAATTGCGGGTGATCGTCTGCGCACGCTTCCGCCAACCACGAACTTGTTCGAGAAGATCGGGTCGTCCGGTTTTGCGGCCGTAATCGGAAATTTGTTCTTCGAGCGCTTGGCCATCTGGATCAGCCTCCCAGTCATGTTCTAAATTGTTACCCTCAGTACCGAATTCGACCTGGCCAACCAGACCGATTTCAGTACCTATATTCTCCACTATTTCTTGTATTTTTTCAACGAATTCAGCAGGTTTGAGTCCTGAAAATGGGACGCCCTTCTCATTTTTGTAGTCGATTATTACGATTTCTGCAGGCCCGGCCATGCTGAACCCAGCACTAGAACCGAAGGCCGCCTGGAGCGCATCGAATAGCACCGTCTCCATGTCCTCGCTGAGATCGCTGTTAAGCTCGAGCTTGACGCCCTGCGTGAATCGCTTCCCGAAGTTTCCGGTCTTCTCGCTGGTCTTGGCTCTTGGGTCTGCACGAAACCAGGGAACCGCGTCCTGGGTGTGGATGTACATCATGATCGTAGAGAAAATGTTTGCCACTTCAGGGTCAGGCTTAACGCCACCGAGCAGCACGAGATTCGAGATCTCGTTCGGATTGACCATTCCCTCATAACCACCAAGGCCGGTCTCAATGTTGTAGAGCGGTATATCGAGAGCTTCCAGGATCACATGCTTGTTATCGTCGGCCAGGTCTTCGCGCAGCCGGCGGCCAAGCTCTTGCTTCTCTTCTCGCGGTAAGCCGTTGATCCCCATGCCATCCAGAGTCTTTAACGATGGCAGTACTTCGTGCGTGACCTGGGCTGTTGCCTTAAGCACATGCTCAGAGAACGCATCGACCGGCGTGACCTTGCCTCAGTTTGGTCCTTTCTTTCTGGCAAGCGAATCCTTCGAGCGCTCGTGTACCCAGATCGCTGCTTGGGCATGACGCGGTAGCCAGTGAGTTCCGTTCCTGGCGTTGTAGCGAGCAGTCGCATCCTGCAGTATTTTCCGCGCCAACTCGTAAGCGTTGTCAGAGATATCGTCGGTCGGGTATTGAAGGTTTCGAGCCATCCACCGATCGATGGTGACATCGTCCGGATAGAAGTTCGTATTGAACGTAGCGTCGTAGAGATTCCGGTAGAAGCTCATCAGCTTCATCCCAATCCCGCGTGTCCCGTCATGAATTTCATCGCGATTCAGTTCACGCATGCGCGCTACCTTTCTCGCCATCTCATTCGGATACATGCCGGCGCCGACCGCCGGCTCTCCCTTGATGATCTGGTAGGCCGACTTGATCATCGCGGTTGTGTTTTGCGGAACACCCGTGCCCTGAGAATAAGCGGCCATGAGCTTGACCATCTCGTGCATCATCTCCGGCTCGCCGCGGGTGATCTTGCGAATCATGGCGCCAGAGTTTTCGTACCAGATCCAAGCCTCCGGCGGAATCAATGTCGGATCCTCGAGGATCGCGACAGTTTTCTCGATCAGCTTCTCGACACTCTTCAGTGATTTTTTGTTCTTAACCAAGCCACTGATGCCGACGATCTTGCCGTGGTATTTCCGGTAGCGCTCCTCGGTGACCTCGGTTTCTATCGCAGCGTGGAAAACCGGCGCCGTGTCGTAGGCCTCTTCTGCTGGCGCCTCGATGCGCTTGACCACCGGGACAGTCGGCCCTGCGTACTCGTCCCCGCCAGTCTCGAGCGCTCGATCGACAGCGGCCTGGTCGGTGTACTCGATAGTCCAACCACGGCGCCGCAAGCCTTCGAACATCTGCAGGCCTTCATTCAATACGGTGCTCGATGACTGTAGCGTTCGGCCTGTTTCTTTCGCTACCTCCATCGCCCTGGTCACCAGGCTGGCACCAATTCCCTGGCGCTGCTGTGCCTCGGCGACAAAGATATCGTCCATCTGCAGCACATTGCCTTCGCCTTCATTCAGTACCAGGCGACCACCGGGGCGCCGACCCTCTGGCACTGGCGTCTGGATCTCGACACGCCCTGCCTCAGGCCGCCGCACATCGAGCGGCTTGGGAATTATCCCGAGCACCACCGGCTTGTCGTGCTTCGGTTTGTCGAGCCAGGCCTTCAGCTGGTCCGGCCGCATGGCGACGGCATCGATCTGGTAATCACGTGCCGGCTGGAAGTCGAGCTTGTAGGCATCGGTGGCTGCCTGCAGCGACGGGTAACCAACCATGACCTTGTGCTCGTCGAAGTTTTCTCCGACTGCTTCCTGACTCGAGTCCTTGGCCTGGTTGATCACGTACGCCATCGGCATCGTGATGTCCGGCCCGACGTACACGTCGACACCCTCAGTCGGTTTTCCATCGACAGTGTCGGCACCAGGCTTCGATGTGAAGTAGCCGTAGCCAGAGTTCATCTTTTGCTGCCACGCGACACCTTGCTCGTTGACACCAGAGCGAACGGTGCCGGCCGGATTCTCCATCGCGATCTCGACGCCGTTCCACGTGAAACGTCCCTTCTTGTAATTGCCGGCTTCTTTTTGTGCATCAGTCGGCGCGACATCGGTTTGCGCTTCGGCAACTGAGAACGCCGGCTCCATCTCGAGAATATCAACGGTTGGCCCAAGCTCGTCTTCATCGACACCGCGATCGCTCAGTATTTTCTTTTTGCGGTCACGGCGAGCTTTGACTGTTTGCGCGGCCAGCTGACGCCGACCTTTTGGCAATACCTGGATCTCGCCATCGTCGTTGACCTTGATCAGTTTCTCTGCTTCGAGTGCTGCCAGGTCGTCATCGCTCATGCCGGCGCCGGCATCATTGACAGCCTTATCGAGCGCCTCGGTATTCGACTCGAGGATCTCGAGCGCGGCCTTCTCCTGGTTCTTCTTGGTCAGATCCAGGCGCAAGGCATTCGAATGCTCCTCGTACTCGTTGACTTCTTTCAGGACTGGCGTCTGCGGCTGGTAGGCGAGTTCAACCGCGCCGCCCATGCCAGCACCGACACCGAAGCCGACGATGCCTGCATCAACCATCCGCATGAATGCTTCGCCAAGGGTCATCTCGTCATGCAGAATGCCAACGTCATAGCCAATCTGCAGAGCTTCGGTAAACGGCTCCTGCAATGATTCGGCACCGCCGCCGGCAAGGACGCGCTTCAGTCCAGTGAAATTGTTCTTAGTCAGAACTCCAAGCGACAAACGCTCGCTAATCAGTTCGGCCGCCGCATTAAAGAAGCCTGCTGCTTGTGCCTCAGAAGGCGAATAGCCTTGATCAAGCATATCCCCGTAGGTCCGGCCATAGACCTGCATGCCCATGATCGTCGCGCCGAACGTCGGGTTCTTTGTGACGACGGTTGCCATAACAGCCGGCCCCATATTCATGCCAGCCTCGAGCATCGCGAAGCCGTAGCCCTTCACAGATCGCGGCTTGACCTTAAGTGCATTCTCGTCGAATGTTTGCTTCTCGACATCGTAGATGTCCTGGGCAAACATCGCGATTGGCGTCTTTGCCGCTTCCAATTCAGTGGTGCCTTTCCCTTCTGGAGTCTGCAGCCACTCAACGAAAGCATCGACAGGGTTAACTCCCTCAGGCACCCGGTCGGATCCTTCCTCGAAGCCCCACTCTTTGGCAATGCGCTGATTCTCTATCGAAGCGTTGATCTGACCGACACCAGGGTTGTCTATGAAGCCTTGCTCGATATCCGCATTCTGCTGCAGATCGTCGATGATGACGGGATCGCCGCCACGCATGCCGCCGAGTACCGCCAAACGCATGCCCGGCAGGAATCGACGCATTGCCTTGGTGAAAGATTCACCGAAGCTCTCCTCTTCCGCATCAGCCCAGGCAGCATCTTCAACCGCCTTCATTTTCTCCCGAGCAACTGGATATTTTTCCTCAAGGATCTGCCGTTGTGACGGCACACCTAAGCGCGCCCTGTGCATCGGCGTGGAAGTCATCTTCTCAACCTTGCCGATTGCTGGATCACCGTATCGTTCTTGTAGTTCCGCAATGTCTTCCTGATCCGGACGCCGGATGATCATCGAACTGGTATCTTTCCTTTGTTCCCCTCCCAGAGCTTTGTCGAGTTCGGCGAGTTCCTTCCTGAACTCGTCACCGAACGGCGACTCTTCACGAGACCAGTCGGCCATGCTCGGCATGCTGGGATCCTGGGCGAACAGGTAGCCGCCAACGACCTGGTCGAATCTGGATTCGTTGTGCCAGTCCTCGAAGCTGCGCGTCTCAGGATGATCAGGATCTTCTTTCGATAGCTTGTAGGATTCCTTGGCCCACTTCATGTACTCGTGACTTTGCGCTGCTGCTTTCTTCAGCCGGTTGTAGCGCTCAGGATCGACGTTCTTGAGATTGTGCAGCGACTCGCCCAGGAGCATCTTTTCTTCGTAGCCCTCGGCGCCGGCAGCCTGGAACTTCGCGTGATTGATGTAGACGGTCGGCTTGTCCTCGGCCTCTTCGAACCTGGTCTCACCCCATCGGAAATCGTCCGGCTCAAATTCAGTGCTCGAGTCCGTTGCGAGATTTACGCTGGAGAGCAGCCGCTCCCTGAGAGGCGACTTCGGCCGTGGCGCTGGGTCCAGATCCAGCATCTTGAGCGGCTCACCGTACTCAGCCCCTGCGTAATTGAATGCCAGGGGCAACGGCTCGCCATACTCGAGTCGGTCTTCCTCCTCCTCCTCGAGCGGTCGGTATGGAACCGGTGTGCCGTAGATGAGCGCCATGGCTACTGCTGCTGGAGGACCTGCTGCTCTTGCACCTGTCTGACGTTGCCTTCAGCGTCTTTAGTCCAGTACTGCATAACGCCTGTGTCTGGATCTTTGATCGGCGTAGCAACACCCTCAGTGAGCTTCGATGGATCCGGCTTGTTGGCCATCAAAGTGTCGGTACGCAGCATGTAGAAGTCCGCAATTTCATTGGTCCTCTTATTGAGCATGCGCTGTTGCTCGTCCGGCGTTGCATCAAAGTAGTCGTCGTCCTCCTTGAGTAATTCAGCGGCCTTGTCGTGCGCCTTCATCCTGGCTTCGGTCTCATCCATTTGCTGCGTTCTATTCGCATAGGCGAGCGAATCGCTCTTGACCTTACGCAGCGCTGCGCCAGTCAGTGGCCTGTTTTGGCTGTCGACGCCGTGAACCGCCATGTAGCCGTTTTTCTTGATCTCCCACTCGAGCTTCTTATCGGTGGTCTGCATCCATTTCTCATCCGGCTTGAACGGTTCGCCCTTGTGCATAATCTGGCGAGCTTCCCCGGTCGCAGCATCACGACTGTAGAGATAGCCATCCTCGCCGATGTAATCCTTGAACGGCCCGACCGGTTTGTCGAGTACGTGCTGCAGACGTTGCTGCTCAATCTCTAAGCGCTTCATCACGGCAGCACGATCGAACTGCTTGTCCAGCCTGCCCATGCGGCGCTCTTCTGCTGCGGCACGCCGCTCGTCAGCTGCGACCTGTTTCGCCTCTGCCTTCTCTTCGCGCTGGCGCCTGCCGGCGATCGTCGCTTGTCCTGCCCTGCCAATCGTCTCGACATCGCTCAGGCCTGCCGGCGCCGACATCAGGTTAAGACCGAATTCGAATAAGGCCTGGCCGAGCTTGCGCTTACTCATACCCTCAGGCGGAGGTGCTCCACTCTGCGCGGTATAGAGTTCCTCGATCGACTTGCCAGAGGCTGTCTCCATGACCTTGATCGCCTCGTCGATCTGTTTCGGATCGGCGTCCTTCATTACCTGTTCCATGCCTATGTCATCTTTGGACGCACCCTTTGGCTTCGGCTTCGGCGCTTTCTTCGGCGCTGGCGCCTGCACGTCGACCGGTGCGGCCTGTGGAGCGGGTCCTGGCCCGAACGCTTCTGGAGGAAACGGGCCTTCTGCTCCGCGCACCGAGCCTTGAGGTGCCTGCGGAGCGCCGGCTGGCCCGAACGCTTCTGGAGGAAACGGACCTGTTGCTCCGCGCACCGAGGCCTCAGGCGGAAACCCTCCAGCTGCTGCAGGATCTGGCGGCGGGAATGCTTGCGGAGGCACGCCAGGAGGCGGCGCACCAGGCGGTGCCTGTTGTGTACCTGGTAGCGCTGACGGCGGTACGCCAGGCTGCCCTGGTCCGGAAAGCGCCTGCAATGTAGCGGAGTTCGCGTCAATCCACTCTTTTAATTTGTCGCCCATGATCATCCCCTATGGCGCGTAGCCGCCGGTAGTTGTTTCCGGGTTTGGTGTGGAAGGAATACCAAAGCCAGCCAGGCCTGCGCCTTCGCCGCCTAGCATCTCGCCGAATCCGACGCCGACCTTCTTCAGGAATCCGCCCGTCGCTCCGGCGCCCATAAGCGATGCACCGCCAGTAAAGTAGGCGCCGGCAACCGTGGCCGCCACGCCGAGGATCGTGCCCATGGCACCCTTCTTTTGCTTCTCTGTTCTGGTCTTGGTGTGCGGGACAGTGCTGAGCGTATCGATCAGCGTACCCAGGTTGTTGACGTCCCAGTCCCTGGCTTCGATGAACTGGCCGTAATCGAAGTCGAGGCCTGCCTGCTCCAGCTGGCGCTTGATGCCGCCGGTTGTCAGTAGGTTCTGGATGTCCTGGGTCAGCATCTGCTGACCGGCCTGGCCAGTCGCTCGGAACTGCTCTGCTCCTCGAGCGAACACATCGCGATCGCGATTGAACTGGTCACGGCCAGACTCGAAGGCCTGCTGGTAGCCGCGTCCGTACAGATCGCTCATAGCCTCGAGGCCACCGCGGCGTCCTTCGGCCTCGGCGATGCCGTGTCTCGCACCACCGAAGGCACCGGCCATGCCGGCGGCACCGCTGATGCCTTGCTGCTGTCTGGCGATTTCCTCGCGAAGCTCGCGTGCGGCAGGATCCAGTGCACCCGAGATGTACGGATTCATGTAGGCGTCCATGTCCGCATCGGTGAACGACTGAACGCCCTGCTCGGTCAGTTCACGGGATCGCTCCAGGTCGGACTGGTAGTCCTGACCCTGGCCGAGCGCCCGCTCCCCGGCGACTCTCTCGCCCTCCGAGAGATCGGCTATTCGTTGTTCTTCGTACGGCGTATAAGGTCGGTCGGCGATATCTGTCGCCATACCTACCGCTTTCTCGCTACCTGCTTCAAGCCACGCGGGAATGCTGTCCGTTGTCGTCGTCTTCGATGAACTGCTCATGGTGTGGTGCCCTCACAAAATTACCACCGCCATTGATCCACCCGAGACCCTGCATGAGTTTGTTCTTGAGACCGGTCTGCTGGCCGCTCATCATGCCGAGAACCATCGGCATCCTGGGCTTGGCCTTGTTGTTCCATGGATTGATATCCGCATCAGCCCATTCCTGGGTAGCCTTCAACAACATGATCGCGATATCTGAATCACGAAACTGCGGCAATACATAGAACCATTCATTGATCAGACCGAAGTCAAAACTCCACTCCGCCATCTGGGTCACGTGCATTCCAATAGCGCCGAGCAACCGTCCATCGAGATCAGCAACGTAGACGACTCCGTTCTTTGTCATAGCCCTGACATGATCGGAAACCATCTGCTTGCCAATCTCGCCCTCTGGCACGCTCGGATAATAGACATGCTCACTGTGCTCGCTTCGAGCCTGGATAAGCATCTTAGTGAGATTGACGACGTCATACGCGACCGCTCTCCTGATGAGCAGCT
>Ga0114923_10002761_pt1 | contig 11859 bp, 11 predicted proteins | sample SumtaG_FD_89578 | JGI IMG/M metagenome (GOLD analysis project Ga0114923, IMG submission 89578) | Deep subsurface microbial communities from Indian Ocean to uncover new lineages of life (NeLLi) - Sumatra_00157 metaG | ecosystem: Environmental > Aquatic > Marine > Oceanic > Sediment | place: near... | reverse complement strand
GTTATAGTTGACAATCTTCGATGTATCTTCAATCTCGATAGCCGTGTTGCTCATTGAGCTGCAACCGCTTGACGACAAAGCTCCCGCAATACCACTTGCAGCCACAAGAGAAGTATTACGGATAAATTCACGCCGTGAAATCTTATCGTATTTCATAAGTCCTCCTTATCAAATTACGATGTTTCAAAACCATTCCCAAAATACATTCTACAGGAACATGATAAACCAATCCTTAACAACTATCAACGCCATTTGGGCGGCATCTTTTTTCTCTTATACCTTAAAGAATATCCTGCGCTGATGCAAAAACGCCAGAAACAGCCATTTTGTCATCAAAACAGCAACCGCCAGAACCAGCGCTTGGAACATACCTGTATGCTCGGCGAGACCCAGGACAAAGTATTCGGAAATCCCTCTAAAGTTCACAAAGTTCTGCGCGAAATATATCGTAATCGGGTTCATTCCAATCACAACAAAGAAAAACGCCCACTTCTTGTATCCCTTAACATCAATCACCCAGTAAAATAACGCCAGCAGCAACAAACTATAGCCTGCGGAAACCAAAACAAACGAACTTGTCCAGACATTTTTGACAACTGGAAAAAATATTCCCCAAACATACCCTGCAAGCAAACTTGCCAGGCCCGCCCCCACCAAGGCCGCCGATTTGCGATTGCCCGAACGATTCGAACGCAGCCAGTGACCTGCCAGCGACCCAATAAGAACCGTACAAATTGCTGGAAACGTAGAAATTATCCCTTCGTTATCGCCGTAACCGTAAGCTTTCTCTAAAATTATGCCCGGAAGCGCCTGTTGGTCAATATATGAAGACAAACACCCTTCGGGCGTGATAACACCCGCGCCGTAACCCGGCACGGGGACCAATGCCATTACCGCCCAATACAAAACCAGAATCGCTGCCGCAACTATCGCCTGGGTCCGCCATTTCGTATTCATCACCAGCAATGCCGCAAAAAAGTAACACAGACCTATCCGCTGCAGCACACCGCACCAGTGCATCTGCGGCCAGTCAAAACGCAAAAGACCATTCATTATCAAACCAAGCAGAATCAGTACCGCAGCGCGTTTAACAATATGCAGGTAAACTTTACCGCGGCTTTGTCCTCTTTCGGCCCGGCGAAAAAGTGAAAACGGCAAAACCACACCAACTAAGAAAAGAAATAGTGGAAATATCAAATCCTCGAAGCGAAATCCTTCCCACTCAACATGCTCAAGCTGTTTGGCTATAAAACCCGTTACAGAATTGCCAAATGTCCCATCCAGACCGGAAAATATCACACCGCCTCCAATAATCCAGAACATATCAAAACCCCGAAGTGCATCAATAGACGTCAGCCGACCTTGAATTGATACTTGCTGTTCATCTTTAGACAACTCTACACTCCTTTCTGGTTTTTCGCTTTATATTTGAAAAAGTTGAACCTGCTTAACACTCAAAAAATTTCAGAAAATAATTATGGTTTGCATCTTTTGCAGGCTCTCTTGCCGGCCTTTACAGCCTCAGCATGATTGTTATAACCTACAAGATTGGTGGATTTGATTCTCTTCGCCGAGCTGCACTGCGGCTTATGAAAAATCTCGCTGTTCTTTGACGCAACATATTTATATTCAGCCTCCCGTACCTCCCCGACTGATTTGGCCTCACTTTGCGCAGCAGTCCCCGAAGCTTTGCCGGCATTATCAATATCAGATTCTTCACGGGTGTATTCCTTTATTGTAAGACAGGCACTTATAAATGCATCAATCTGCTCCACAACTTCTCTGGTAATCGCGTTAGGCGTTCTCTCGGCAGATACCAATCTCATTACAGGCTCCACCTGCCAGACATCAGCTTTCAGGCAAAGTGGCGGCTCGGTCTGCAAATAAACCTCCTTCGCCAGCGATGTTTGAACACGGTATACAACTTTCTGCGGTCTATCGAACCTGAGCATCTCTATATCCACCCTAAGCTCAGGTATTTCCACCAGCTTATGAGTATGTCCCTTACTTATATACTCAGATATCACTTCAATGCCGTTTTTATCGAGTCTGCTTTTTATTTTTCCATCAAGCTCCTTCAGGTTCAGTTCCGATTTATTCAGCTCGGTACCGCTTGGCACAATAACAACATACAGTTGTTCAATACCCGCCAGAGCCGGCCGACACCGGCCAACCAGCATGTTCTCATCGGGCTCAGGAAACTCCGGCTCACCCCACACAGGAACAAACAGCAAAACAACAAAAACTCCCAAAGCCAAATAATACTTTCCCGTTTTCATGTTCTTGCTTTCCTTCCCGGCCGCAGCCGCTACTTATAAAATTCTATGCTATAAGCGAAAAAGCTTCGATAACATTCATACCTTCTTTGATGCCCAGAACTCCTGCCTTTGCGTTGACCTTCGTGATTTTACGATTGCCGAAACGCTCAAGAGTCCCGATAGGATTATCAGGCGTGCTCTCCACCAGCGCCACCGCAACACCATACCCTTCGCAGGCCTTGATATCAATCGCAGGACAGGCCAAAAAACCCTTGCTACCCGTCACCAGCAAAATGTTAAACCCGTCCCATTTAGCCTGCACCCCCTCTACAAGTCCGTTCGCAGTCTCATATGTCTTTGTGTGAATTTCCATTGTTCTGCCCTCGTGCTATTAACATAAAAGCATAATCTGTTCGCTTTCTGTTTTTCTTTTCTCCGCTTACACCGGCTCACCCAGCATTGACTCGATTTCTGAAATCTTATCCTCAAGAATCTCCTTGCTCCTGGCCTCGACGTTCAGCCGCAGTAAAGGCTCGGTGTTACTCGGACGACAGTTAAACCACCAGTTTCTAAACCTGATTGTAACACCGTCAAGGCTATCGAACTGACCGTCGGAATATTTTCTTGAAAGCTCGTCCATTCTTGCCTGCTTGTCATCAACTTTAAAATTTATCTCACCGCTGCTGTAGTACCTTCGCAATGGTTTGATAAGCTCGCTCACCGGAATCCCCGCTTCGCTGATGATGTTTAACATGTGCACCAGCGTAATCATGCCCGAATCCGCACAGTAATTGTTACGATAATAAAAATGTCCCGAAAGCTCTCCGCCAAACACCGCGTGCGAATCACGAAGCGCTTTTTTTATAAAAGAATGTCCCACTCTCTCCCTTCGAGGAGTACCTCCGTTTTTCAAAATCTCTTCCGACACAACCAAACTGCTGCGCAAATCATAAACAATCACCGATTTCGGGCTGCTCTTTAGAAAATAAGGCACCATCAAAGCCGTCATCAAATCACAGCCGACCGTCCTGCCTTTCTCGTCAACCATCATTAACCTGTCCGCGTCACCATCAAAGCAAACTCCGAAGTCACACTTGTTCTTCTTTACCGCCGACTTGACCGACTTCAGATTTTTCTCAACCAGCGGATTGGGCTCGTGCTTGAACTTACCTTTATGTTCGAAATTAAGCTCCACTATTTCTATGGGCAAATCCCCGAAAATCGCCGGCACCGCCTTGCCCGCCATACCATTCGACGCATCAATAGCAATCCTAAGTTCCTTCTTTATAGGATTCAGAAACCTTAAAACATGGTTTTTATATCCGGCGGTCAAATCATACTTCTCCACCGAGCCGTCGGTCTTGCCCTTGGTATGCAGCAGGGCCATAGCAAGATGTTCTACATCACTCAAACCGGTATCAACACCTACCGGCCTGGCACCGGCGCCTGAAATCTTAAAACCGTTATATTTCGCGGGATTATGTGAGGCCGTAACCTGAACACCCCCGCACGTACCAAGATGATTTATCGCAAAATACATCTGAGGCGTATCAATCATACCAATATCGATAACATTGGCGCCGGCGGTATTCATCCCTCTTATCAGAGCCTTCGCCAAAGATTCACTGTGCGTACGCATGTCACGACCGACACAAATACTCTGGGAATTGGCCTGCCCGCGCTCATAACCCCGCAGAAGTGAACGCAGAAACTGCGCCGTCGCATAACCAATCTTCCACGCTCCCTCTTCGTCTATCTGGTCAGGGTAAATACCTCTTATGTCGTACGCCTTGAAAATCGAAGGGTCCATAGCTTAATTCCTAAATTGTGCGGCGAAAAACTCGAGCCGCTGCGAGCATACCTCACTCAATCTGCAACTCGATAGATACTATACCTCTACCCCATCTGGCATCTCAACTATCAATATATAGCCCCCTCCGAAGCAATCTATGCAATCAGAATGTCCCGTTCTGACTTTTCCCCCCAGCGGAAACTCTGAACCAATGGTCTGTTCGCAGACATATCTTCACAAGCATCAGCATAACAGGAACCTCTATCAGCACACCGACAACGGTTGCTAAAGCCGCCCCCGAAGATAAGCCAAAAAGCATTGTTGAAGTGGCTATGGCAACTTCGAAGTGGTTCGAAGCGCCTATCATGGCCGAAGGCGCCGCATCTTTATAGTTTAGTTTTAGCAACTTCGCCAGGCCGTAGCCCAACCAAAAGATAAGATTGGTCTGGATAAATAAGGGTATCGCTATCCAGAGAATCGTAAGCGGGTTTGAAAGGATGGTTTCACCTTTGAAGCTGAACAAGAGAACTAAAGTTACCAGCAGCGCAATAATCGTAATCGGGGTCAGCACATGCAGGAATTTCTCCTTAAACCAAACCTGGCCTTTAGTTGCTATAATCCATTTTCGTGATAAATATCCGGCAACTAATGGCAAAGCTACATATATAGCAATCGACAACAGCAATGCCTGCCACGGAACCGGCAACCTGCCCACGCCAAGCAGAAATCCTCCCAAAGGGCCATAAAGAAGCAGCATCGCAAGAGAGTTTATCGCCACCATCACTAGTGTGTGACCAGCATTGCCTTTGGCTAGATGCCCCCAAACCAAAACCATCGCCGTGCACGGCGCTATACCAAGAAGAATACAGCCGGCAAGATAACTGCGCCAAAGCGGAACCTCCAGCATTCTTGCCCCCCCGATTTCAATTACCGTTCCGACACCATAAGTAGCACCCAACGGAAGGTCAAGTCCAAAAGGCATCTTGACATGGTCGACTGCTTCGGGCCCAATTAAATTGTAAAAAACCGTCCCCAGAAAAAACAGCGAAATAGCATACATAGTAAACGGCTTTATCGCCCAGTTGACAAACAACGTTAACCCCACAGGTTTTATGCTTTTGCCCGCCTTTAGAACCTCTGCAAAGTCAATCTTGACCATTATAGGGTACATCATAAAAAATAAACAAATCGCTATCGGAACAGATACCACCGGCGCATCCCCAACATATATCGCCATCCCATCAAGGAACTTCGCGACCCCCGGTGCAGCTTTGCCCAAAAATATGCCCCCTGCAATGCAAAGGAGCACCCATACCGTCAGGTACCTCTCAAAAACACTTAATCCCTTGGTATTTCCAGCAGTATATATCTCTTCCATCATTAAATCCTATTACTAATTACGCCTCTCTTGGCAACCTTGTCTTTTTTCGACACATAAACAAATAACAATTATTCCTCTCAAACGGAAGTATAAATCAAATATATACCGCCCAGAAGGACACCTATCCCGCAAATACTCTTTACGATTACCGCCCCTTTGGACCTTTCGTTCCAGTTCATATAATGCTGGACCAGTTCGGTGCACGTCCCTGCAAAAACAATAACAGAACAATGCCCAATTCCATAAACCAGCAACAGCAGCACGCCATAGGTAAGATTGCTTGACGCCAGCTTAAAAGTAACCCCAAGCACGGGCGCCATAAACGCGAAAGTACAAGGCCCAAGCGCAATACCAAATACAAGGCCGAGTACAAAGGCCGCCAGCATTCCCTTTCGCTTCATACCTACCTGTCCCGGCCCTGACCACGGCATCGGAATTACACCAAGAAAATGCAGCCCAACCACAAAGAAGATTAATGCAACAAAGTAGTTTCCGTATCTGCCGACATCACCCATCATCCTGCCTGCCGCCGCGGTAATAAAACCAATCGCACCGATAGTAAGCAGTATCCCAACCGCAAATAAAGCCGATATTCCAAAAGCCCGCCTCGTCGAAATTCGCCCCTGGCCATTAATAAAACCAACAATCAACGGTATGCTTGCCAGATGACACGGGCTAAGCAGTATGCTAAGAACGCCCCAGACAAATGCCGCCAAAAAAGCTGCCACAAACGACCCTTCAATCGCATGTGTTAATGTTGTAAAAAGCTCCTGCATCATTTCTCTTTCACAAGTTCTATGCCGAACTCCTTCCACTTGGCCAGTATGTCCGCCTTCGAAAAGAATCCTTCATGGCGAAATAATTCCTTGCCCTTTTCGTTATAAAAAATCTGGGTCGGTATAACACGAATCTGATATTCTCTCCCTGCCTCAGGGTTCTTCCACACATCGATAAACTCAACCTCTAATCTGCCCTCATACTCGTGTTTTAATTCTTCAAGAATTGGAGCCATCATTTTGCATGGTATGCACCTATCCGCGCCCAAATCAACTAATCGTGGCACAGCCTTGACAACATCCGCGTTCGACACCTGTCCGGATTCTGCTTTTGAACCTGCCGCAGCAGGAATTTCCACCGATGGCCTCGTCTCCTGAGATTGCTCCGCCGATTTGCTTTTATTGATTTGCTTGGCAATCATTACTCCGGCTATGACAACAACCAGACCAATCACAATAATCACTTTGACTGATTTGTTCATGTGTCAATTCTCCACAAATAAATTTATTCAAAATCCAGAATTTCTCATTCCAGTATTTTCTTTAACTCATCATCACTCGGAACCTTGCCGACCGCCTTAACTTCGCCGTCAACAACCATCGCCGGAGTCATCATCACCCCGAATTTCATAATCTCGTTCAACTCTGTAACTTTCTCTATCTCAAATTCCAAACCAAGCTCCTTTGCGACAGCTTCGGCTCTCTCGGCCAGCTGCTTACACTTCGGACACCCGGTTCCAAGAATCTGTATCTTCTTCATCACTTTGTTCCCTTTAGAAAAACGCACCAAAAATCACGCCTGATATCGTAGCCATAACCACAACCAGGCCGACAAACACTATTGTCTTTTTCGTACCCATCACGCTGCGAATAACAAGCATATTCGGCAGACTCAATGCAGGGCCCGCAAGCAAAAGGGCTAAGGCCGGACCTTTACCCATGCCTGCCCCGATTAAACCTTGTAAGATAGGAACTTCCGTCAATGTTGCAAAATACATGAAAGCACCGGCAACAGAGGCAAAGAGATTTGCCCACAGAGAATTACCGCCAACTGCTTTAGCTACCCAGTCCGATGGAATTAGTCCTTCATGCCCTGGTCTGCCTAATAAAGCACCAGCTACAAGTACGCCTAAAAACAAAAGCGGCAGAATCTGCTTCGCAAAACCCCAGCTCGCCTCTAACCACGGACTAAACTCAGACCTTTTGAACCAAAACACAAAAGTCGTCGCCAAAACCAAACCAAAAATCCCCGTTATAATCCACTTCGACGAATAAATCATGTGCCACAGACCGCCCGTCTCCGTGGGCCTGGCCCAGTTGGCAAAAACCAAAATGCCAACCATCGCTGCAAAATATATCGAATTCTGCCATAATGGCCTGCTGACCCCCGCCTCCGGCACAGCCATTTGTCTTTTGGATTTCTCAAACTCCTCCTTCCGATATATCAAATGCATCAGTAAACCAATGACCACACTGAACAAAATCGCCCCAACCGCACGCGCAATACCGAGCTTAACCCCCAGCACCCGTGCCGTCAGAATTATCGCCAGAACGTTTATCGCCGGCCCGGAATATAAAAACGCCGCCGCAGGCCCCAATCCCGCGCCCATTCGGTATATACCCGCAAAAAGCGGCAGCACAGTACACGAACACACTGCCAGAATTGTCCCGGAAACAGAGGCAACTCCATAAGCTACAACTTTATTGGCCTTCGCACCCAGATATTTCATGACCGAAGCCTGGCTGACAAAAACCGATATCGCGCCTGCTATGAAAAACGCCGGAACAAGACAAAGAAGAACATGCTCACGGGCATACCACTTCACAAGATGAAGGGATTCCATAATAGCACTATCAAAGCGATTAATCCCTACAGGCAGGAAAAAACATCCGACAAACACAGCGACAATAATCGCCAGTTTCTTGAATTCTTTCTTGAGTGCCATAAACAAAACTCTCAAACTATAACGCCGCAAGCAGCTTTTCGGTTTCTTTGACCTGCTGTTTCAAACATGCGCTTATGCAGGAAAAACAATCCAGAATACACGGTGTTTTGAGTTTGTAGATGACCTTAAGGCCCTGCTTGCGAGACTCAAGCACGCCGGCACCGACCATCACCGAAAGATGACGCGAAACATTAGACCTCTCAGAACCTACATACTCTGCGATATCACAGACACACCGCTCACCTTCCTTCAAAAAATCCAGAATCGCGATTCTGACCGGATGCGCTATCGCCTTGGCAACCTCTGCCTGCTTCGCAAACAACATCTTTTTACTCTTACTAAGCATTACAATACTCCCAATAAATTACTATATGAGTATATACTCATATAGTAACTAATAGTTCAAAAAAGTCAATGTTTTTGGAGTGGGGGGATAATCTTTTCTACAGAAAGGATTAATATTTCCGCCTGAATCTCGCCGCCGGAATATTCAAAAGCTTGCGATACTTTGCAACGGTTCGTCTGGCCAGGTTCTTAATACCGGCGTCGGCCAGACACGCGCGTATCTGGTCATCGCTCAAAGGCTTGCTTTTGTCTTCGCTGTCTATAATTTGCTGCAATTTGCCTCTTATCGCCTCCCAGCTAAGGGCCTCACCGTTATCATCTTCTGTCCCACCGCTGAAAAACTTCCGAAGCGGCAATAATCCCCAGGAACACTGAACATATTTGCCCGCCACGGCCCGCGAAACAGTCGCAAGATGAACGCCAACCTCATCCGCAATCTTCGACATCGGAAGAGGCTTAAGATACAACTGGCCCTTCTCGAAAAACTCACGCTGATACTTAACCACCGCCCGCGATACTCTAAGCAATGTGTTCTTACGCTGCTCTATCGCCTCCATTATCCAACGCGCAGACCGAATATTATTCTTCAAAAACTCCCGCGTCTTCTTATTGGTCTTCTTGTCCCTGGACATATTCGTATAATATTCACTCACACGGAGCCCCGGCAAACCGGAATCGGCAAGACCAACAATATAATCCCCGCTCTCTTCCGAAAACTCCACTATCACATCTGTGCTTATCGGCTGGTTTCGCTCCTGACCGACTTGCAAACCCGGAGAAGTATCAAGCTTCGATATCCGCCTGATCGCTGCATTAATCTCCTCGATGCTGCAGCTCATCTTCCGCGCAATCTCAGGCAACCGGTTCTCAAGCAACTCCTCCAGATGCTCAAAGACAAGACGTTCTTCAAAGCTCATGTCTTCACCGCTCTGGGCCATTTGAATCAAAAGGCATTCCTTAAGGTCTCGTGCACCCACACCTGCAGGTTCCAGCTTCTGGACCAACACCAACGCCTTCTGCAAATCATCGAAGCCAAAATCATTCTTGTCCTTGTTATGTAGTTGCTCCAGCCTTACTGTAAGATAACCCCTGTTGTCTATATAATCTACAATCATACTGCCGGCCTTTTTCACCCCCTCTTCGGCATCAATAAGACCCCACTGCCCCGACAAATACTCATGTAATGACTGGGGGCCGGCCGCAGTATTTTTTATTGCCTCAAGCTTTTTGTCTGGCTCGTCACTGCTGACCCGCCGCCGAAACGGCTCCGCCCGCGACATATAATCTTTATAATCATCATCAAGACTATCCATCCGCCCAAACTCTTCTACCTTCGAAGAATCGTCACTGACCGACAACTCCCTCTCATTTACCTCTTCAGCAACCTCACTGCCGGCATCGACCTGCTCTGACTCAGAAGACTCAGCTACTTCCAATACCGGATTGCTGTTAAGCTCCTGTTCTATCCTCTCCTGCAATGCCAGTATCGGTAGCTGGAGTATCTCCATCGATTGAATCATACGTGGAGCAAGCTTCATCCGCTGCTCCAACCGCATCTGTCCCTGCATCTCCAGCTTCATAAAAATACCCAAAAAATACTATTTATCTCCTTGCCAAGCTTAATATATTATACCAAAACCGTGCTGGGATATTTCGACAATATTTTAAATCAAATTAAAAACATTATGAACAAAAACACAGTAAATTCGTCGGATTTCATCTAACAAAACCTGTTGTTCCTGATTAAAAACAAAATATTGAACCGCCGCCCCATAATTAGCAGGAAACTAAACAAATGACTAAAGAACATACTCATTCCAATCTGCCTCTCTGCGGTTGCTGTATGTCAAAGGCCCGCGGTCAAATCACTCGAAGACAGTTTATCGCAGGGGTTAGCGCCGCTGCAGGCGGCCTGGTGATGACCTCCTGGCTAAATGCAGCCAATTCCTCCTATACACAGGGCCTAAACCCACCCCCGCCTTACCCCTGAAAGTCCAGCCAGTACTCACCTGCGGCCTCTACAAAAGAAGAAATCAGACCAGCTGACGACCTTGGGGCGGCCTGCACACGCAAAAAGACATCAAAAACGAAAAACAACACAATAATTCGAAACTAAAGAGCCCATCCTTCTCGATACTCAGTGCGTATAAACTCGTTGGCCTCGGGCACATTCGTAACGCTCATATTCGGGCCGTCCCAGTTCAGCTTCTCTCTTGTCAGGCATGAACCCCAGCCCCTTTCCTTACCCGTCAGAATCGCAACGTTCCCCAGCAATGCTGTTTCGGTCACCAAACTTGCGAAATCGAAATTCGAGCCCGTCGGCCCGCCGTTCTTGCACGCCTCCACAAACTCCTTATAGTGCCCGTCTGCTGACCGCGGCAAAGTCTTCTCCGGCCGTTTGTAAGCCTGCATCTTCGTTTCAGGTATCAACCTCACGCTTTGGGCGCCCCAGCTTTCGGCAAGTATCTTACCCTTGTCACCGACAAAAATTATACCGTCTTCATCTGATAGCTTCCTGCCTTCTTCCAGCTCCGCCGGCCGACAAGGAAGCAATCCGCCGTCATACCAGTGCAGCTTCACCGCCGGCATATCGCCGCGAGCCGGAAATTCGTAATGAACCAGTGAAGCCAGTGGATATGTCTCCGAATTCATTCCCGTCGAACTCGCCTCTATGCTTATCGGATGTTTCAGCTTCAGGGCCCAGAAAATCGGCGCCATGTTGTGACTGCCCATATCTCCCAATGGCCCCGTCCCAAAATCCTGCCAGCCTCGCCACTTAAACGGCACATAATCAGGATGATAAGGCCTGTATGGCGCCGGGCCGAGCCACAAATTCCAGTCCAGTGTAGATGGTACCGGCGGCGTGTCCTTCGGACGGCCGACTCCCTGCGGCCACATATCAGCAGGTCGGTTAGACCATACATGTACCTCGCGAACCGGTCCGATTGCACCGTCCCATATCCACTCACACAACAAACGCGGTCCTTCGAATGCCTGACCCTGGTTTCCCATCTGGGTGACAACCTTGGCTTCCCGGGCCGCCTCGGTAACCATCCGCGTCTCATATATCGTACGCGCCAGCGGCTTCTCGCAGTAAACATGCTTGCCTGCCTTTATCGCCGCCATCGAGATTATCGCGTGCGTATGGTCCGGCGTAGCGACAATCACCGCCTCGATGTCCTTCTGCTTCTCTAACATCCGACGAAAGTCGCGGTATTTCTTCGCTTTCGGATATTTGTTGAACGTCTCGGCCGCATATTCCTCATCGACATCGCACAGCGCTACTATGTTTTCACTCTCCATCTGGCTCAGGTCATCAGCTCCCTGCCCGCCAATGCCGATGCCCGCGATATTAAGCTTC
>Ga0114923_10002760_pt1 | contig 11865 bp, 17 predicted proteins | sample SumtaG_FD_89578 | JGI IMG/M metagenome (GOLD analysis project Ga0114923, IMG submission 89578) | Deep subsurface microbial communities from Indian Ocean to uncover new lineages of life (NeLLi) - Sumatra_00157 metaG | ecosystem: Environmental > Aquatic > Marine > Oceanic > Sediment | place: near... | reverse complement strand
GTTCTGAGTCCATCGTAACACAATTGCTCGAATACTTAGCCTCGGTAGGCGATGAGAACCAGTTCAAGAATACCGTCCAAGAGGCCATCCAAGAGGTTGATGGAAGAATTGATAAGTATTTGTTCGGAGACGAAGACGAAGACGCCAATGCTGGTGCCTATAGATTACTCACCTACGCGGCCGCCAAAGGAATCAAAGCCCTTAAACAGGCTGCCAGTGAATCCGATCTCGATGGCGATGCTACCATTGAAGAAATTGAAGAAAGACTTGCCGAGTACAAAGAGGCCGGAGCGGATGGTTGTGATGAGCTCACTGACATGCTTGAACTGGCTGAAGCTGGAATGCCCCCGGTCCGCCGTGATTTGTTGCCAAAATTGGGCTCGAGCCAGGGGAATAAAAGCGGATCAGCCCCGTCGTCAGTACAGAAAACCGGGGTGAAGGAAGAGAAAACTGAGAAATGCCCTATTTGTCTGGAAGAGGCAACAAAAAAAAGACCTCTTAAGGGAAAGTGTGATAACCCTTACTGCAGACATGTCTTCCATGCTGATGAACTTGATGAGTGGGTAAGCGATTCTCTGCAGAATATTTGTCCTGTGTGCCGCCGAGTATGTAATAAAAATGAATATTTGCTTGAAGAACAGGAATACATTAATAATCTCCCGGATGAATCCGACTCGGATGAATCCGACCCGGAGGAATCCGACGAATCCGACTCGGATGAATCCGACTCGGAGGAATCCGACGAATCCGACTCGAGTATCTATTCTTTGTCTGAGTACGAATCCGACGAATCCGACTCGAGTATCTATTCTTTGTCTGAGTACGAATCCGGACCTGAATCAGATTCCGATTCCGATTCCGAATCCGACTCGGAGGAATCAGAATCCGACTTCACATTAACATCAAGTTACATAGAGCAAATTGAGAAGGATGTGGAGGAGATTCAGGATATGTTCAACGATTTAGCCTCCCGCTCTCCCGTTGCTTTTTTCTCTAATCCAGAATCATTCGAAAACGAGGCTCGTTTGTGCTGAGCTTGCTGGTCCATTGTAGGCAAAGTGAGCAAAAGACAAAAATTACAGAGAATTAAAAATTTAACTTGAAAATAATAAAGAAATAAGTTTATACCTTACTGACTTTGTCAGTTACTACTTGAACAAGTTGTTTTTCTAACAGTTTTTTTTGTTCTGCTACATAATCATAAGTACAATTATGATCAGAAACATGATAACATTTTCTGCAAAAATCACCTCTATTACATCTACATTGAAAAGATAAGGGACCTACTTTTCTTCTACAGTTACAACACTTCTTAACTTTAGTTTTAGTTGACATTATAATCTATATAAATAGAGATTATATTTTTAAAACATAAAAATACTCATTTCAGCCTCTGTAATATATGGATGACCCTGATATTCGGTGTAGGGGAGGTACGGTTATCAAACACGGGTAAAGTTTCACTGGATTCTGTTCAAAATGCCTGGGAGACTGAGCAGGAGAGATACAACAATAATTTGAATTTCAATATCCATTGCTTGGGGAGTGAGAAGCTGCTGAATATATTGGAAAGGCTTCATAGTATCGTGTGCAAAAAGTATAGCATTTATGAAGGATTAAATGATTTGAGTGGACTGATTGATAAAGCCGCTCGATTGTGGGTGCCTGAAAAAAAAGAACCACACAGCCGCCATGGACGTATTAGTTTCACATGCAGGCTTAGACCAAGCACAGCAACAGCTGCAGACAAAAATCGTCGAATTAAAGAAATTCGCAAACTTCTCGGTTGTACGTACGCACACAAAATACAAAGAATGTTAAAAAAAATTGAAATTTAAAATTCTTTCTCAATATTTTAAATTCACTAATCTCCAAACTCATCATGCCATCGTGCTCTATTTGTCTATCCCAGGCCATCCAAAAATCTCAAAGTATCACAACTCCATGTTCCCATACCTTTTGCAACCCGTGTCTTACCAAGTGGTTGTTAATGAATATTTCGTGCCCCCTATGCCGGGAATCTTTGGGAACCAACGAAGAATTCACGGAGCAACCTTTGGGAATAATTCGGTTTCGCCAAAACAATCTCCAAGGTTTGGATATAGGCCAATGTTTCCGGCGAGTCAGCTCTCTCGCGTGTACTGTCCTCCTCGAAGAAGGTGTTTCTCGCTACACGTGGTGGGTGTTCGGGAAAAATTTGTACCGAACCATCATTCGGCACCACGATACGCAATACAACCTCTATGTCGAATTTCATTCAAGAACGTGCCCATGTAACGTAAACCAAGTGCCATTGTGGAATGTTTGGGCGTCCAAACATTATCTCGCCAAACCAAAACAGCTCAAAAAATGGCAGATGAAAACTAAAAAACCCCTGCGGATGAAACGTAACAACAAGAAATGTCGCGGTTAAAACATCAGCGCGCAAAAATATTTCTGTAGTCTTTGTGTTGAAGAATCCATGTTCTCGACTCCCACACAACACACACAGGGCGCAAATTTGAAAGGATATTATCTCTCCAAAAAATCTTGATTCCCGATGGCTGCAGACTGCTCATTTTCCTTTCATTACACCCCTCAAATTTAATTGTGAAATTGTCTCCAAATCTGTAGTTGTTTAAGTTAGACATGAAGAAACTCTACATCTAGTGTTATCATGTATTCACCCTTTTCTGCTAGGTCTTTCTTAACCTCGTAGGGTATCAGTTTTTTTCCGACTTCATTTTTATTATTATATATAATCTAATATGTACATTGACTGGGCACTTTTATATAAAATTCTTAAAAATATATTTAAATGTTTCTTCTCTCGGTTTCCGAGAAGAAACCTAATCTTGTCTCCGACATATGGGACAAGTTTGGTTTTTTTGGAACCAATCATCAATACACCAGAAATGATAAAGATGGTTACAAGAAAGAAAGGCTACAAGTTCCTCTGTCTTGAAAGCTTCTAGACAAATTACACAGGAATCTGACTTTGCTTTGTCTCGATTGAAAGAAATTTGTTTGAACACTTTTGACGGCACAACCCCTTCGGGGTCGCTTCGCTCCGGGAATGAAGAGAAAATCTTGTGTAGGATTTCGAATGTCAAACCTACCCCTAAAAATAAAGCACAACCCGTGATTACTTCATACACAAAAGGGCTCCATACTCCTGCAAATCGCGAATACTATACACAAGATGGATTAGGTAAAGTACCCAGCCATTTCTGCAATACCAAAACATCTTCTTTCCAGGCTCTTCCTCTAAAGTACCATTTGAGGAACAAAAAAAGAAGAAGAAAAGGTTGAATCCGAACGAATTCCGAAAGGTACAGACTAATAAAAAAAAACCAATTGGAAAAAACAAAACCAGTTGTACAAGATAAAAAGATGAAAAGATGAAAGCACATACCACGAAGTATCTTCGCCATTAGTGGCGAAGATACTGGGAAGGAAAATATAATCGGAAGCAGACATTTTATCTTAAATTTTGTATTGTATACATTTTTGATTCAATTATGTGTAAATATATTCATCGCTCTTCGAATGAGACCGCGTCGAGTTAGGGAATCGTTACCCCATTTTCTGCAATTTTTAAGTATAATACCTTCCTCTTGTTTAAAGAACTCGTGGTTGCCATATTGCTGTACGTATACACTCCAAATCCGTGCCGAAGCCCTTTCCTGTAACCACCTTCGTACGATTCAGTTTGCCCCTGTACTTCCTTCATCGCTGAACAAATGATAGGTGTGTTTGCCGTAACCACTGCGCTGGCCAACGGGCCCAGCGCCCTTCGAAGGTGTTCCCGTCGTGGTAATAGTAGACTCCCTTCCCGTGTGGTTGTCCTTCCAGTCGCCTTCATATCGGTTTCCATTAGCAAAGAAGCACACACCGTAACCATTTCGCTTGTTGTATCCGAAGCGTCCAGTATAAAAATCGTTATTGCTACTTTTATTTGTCTTTGTGCGTTTAATTCTGGTTGAGGATACGGGCATTTGAAGGATTCCCATCCATGTGTGCTTTGCTTTGCTTTGTTTTATTAGTTCCCGTTCCTGCTGGTTGGATGTGGATATTTTTGTATTATATATTATATCACGCCGATTCAATTTTGTTTTAGCAGCAAGGCTGAAAGGTACACGGCCACGCGCTCCACGTGAGTTTATGTTGACACTTGGTACAATATTTATGATCATACGATTCAGCACGCGTGGCACACCAGGAACAATTTAAATATTTTTTCTTTGTGTGCTGCGACAGGCTTTTGTTGGAGGATAATTGGCGAGAGAGGAAAGGTATTTCCAAAGTAGAAGGAAGTATCCGCCATCCTTGTTGAAGCCAGTTTGGACTATCCGGAGAATTATGTTTATTCGGTGCTCCACAATAGGGGCAAAATTTTTCTACCAAAACCCTTTTCCCCCTCGCATGGGCTGGGTACAAAGGGTGGCGAAACTCGAATATGTTGCCACACACACAATGAGCAATTTTATGGTTGCATTTGGGAACGTCGTAATCTAAACAAGGTTCTAAAAATCCTGTTACCAAATCAACCAAAATAGAATATAAAGGACTATGTTCTTCGAGTTGTTGTTTAATTTGCTCCATTTGTTGTTTGTTGAGTTTGCTTGTAATATTAAATATGTATTTCATTTTTTTGAAAAAAAGAAGTTTCTGATGGTAAAAAAATAATTTTACCATGTATAAATATGTTGCCGTATCATTGGAAAATATTAGCCTCATACGAAAAAAAACCAGACAAAAAAAAAGAGACAAAAAAACCAGACAAAAAAAAAGAGACAAAAAACCAATAACCTTCTTATGTTCCGAAGTATTTTTGAACCAATTTATCCATCTGGCATAGGGGGTGGGTTCCACCCCCATTCGGGAACATCCACAACTTCATAAAGCTCACTCCCATTCCCCTCCACATTTATAGAAAAAGACCGCCTCGGATAAACCCGCTGTTTCTGGGAGGGGGCGCAACATTTTTTAAAAGTATGGATCAACGACCCCATACTTTTAATATTAGTATATTTTTTTAAATTTCTCATAATTCTACTCTTCACCTAGTATCTTCATAAAAGTTTTATAGCGATACAAAGGAGGAGAAGAAAAAGCCTCTAAAAATTCTCCTGCTAAATTCGTCCATATTTCTCGAATAGACCAACAAAAATACAAGTCTTTGACTAAAAAATTAACAATTTTGATTTTCACGCACAACAAAACGTCCTCGGATCGAAGCAGAAATATAAAGAGAATCCAAATCAAAGGATAAAACCCCCCCAATTCGAAATCAACCGTAGAAGATGTGTTAATCTTCAAAGTAATTTGTTTGATCCAAAAATTCAAGTGGCTTGAAATAAAGACAAGCTGGCTAGAGGATAATGATTCGTCTTTAAGTATAGCTCGAAACCCTCTTAAACAATTGGGATGTCTAGTCGATTTGAAATAGAAAGCCAAAATCTGAAGTTTGAGACGCGTCTCATCAACCCAAATAGCGTCTCGGTAAGTTCCTTTAACGATTGCATAAAGCGCGACCCCCTTGTGTTGAGACGCGTAATAGTTCCACACCACATGACCAAACACTGCTCGAGGTTTGCCTTGGTAGAATTCTTTTCCCCCATAGAGATACCATGAAGGAATATGAGAACAGTCTAGAGAAATAAAACTTTCAACAAGCCATACTAAATCGGTTATGCCACTAAGACAATTGAATAAAACCGCGTTCCGAATGGTATACGATTGATCAACACAAATGATACAGGGGGACCACCCCCCTTTGTTTTTGAAACAAAGAGGGGGGATAGAGGAAACAGAACACCCCATTTTATCTTTTTTCCTCTTCTTTTTAATACCAAATGCACGAGCCCAAAGCATCTTTACAGGCAAAAGGCGAATAGCATTTGAGCGTATATCCACATCCTCGCCGCAACGCACAGGACCCCTGTGAATCTTTGCACTTTCCCCAACCGCCGCCCCGTAGGAGTTCGCAATCGGGCGGCGGGTCTGTAGTACAAGTTCGGAGATTAGAAAAGGGTTGTCTCGGGGCTTGAGTTTTTTTACGAAAAGAATTCTTAGGTGTGACAAGAAGCCATAAACCAATTCCGATTCCAAATAAAACGGCGATCCATATCCATCCTTGATTATTCATTTTTATTAAAGCCTTGGATTTAATTTTTTATTCTTTTTGAACATATGGCATGAATTGAGACAACAAAACCATTACAATCAAAAGCAGTACAATCTGGACGATAAAGAACAACGAGGTTGTCAATTTTGTTCTAGAAATACGAAATCATGACGAATTGGGACCTTTTAGGACCTTTAGAAAGTATCGTTCAACTCTGAATTATAATAACAATTCCAATCAAAATAATAGGGTATTATTTTCTAAATTGCTATATTAAATAAAAATGATGTAATTTTGTTTTTTTTGGACTTCGCTTGAAACACGAAATCGAGGAGAAATTAGTACCTACACTCCGCAGTCCATTCTCATTTCGCCTTTGTTTTCAGGAAGAAAAAGCGAAAAAATGGAAAACTATAATCATCGAGACTTTTCTTTTTCTTTTTCTTTTTCTTTTTCTTTTTCTTTTTCTTTTTCTTTATTTTTCTTTTTCTTTTTCTTTTTCTTTTTCTTTATTTTTCTTTATTTTTCTTTATTTTTCTTTATTTTTCTTTATTTTTTATTTTTCTTTTTATTTTTCTTTATTTTTTATTTTTCTTTTTATTTTTCTTTTTATTTTTCTTTATTTTTCTTTTCTTCTCAAACGCAACTCTCCTATTTTCCTGAAACGGATCATATTCACCCTTTCTCCGGTCTCTACCCATTACCGCAGTCACCCCAAGCTGGCGAGCGTAAAGCTTTATAGCCCGTCGTGATTGCTTTCTAGTTCGATAGGGACCCTTTATATGGACAAAGTCGACATATCCGACATCTGGAACCTCGACATATCCGGCTCCCGCCACATTCCATCCCAACTCCCGTAACGTGTAGAATATGGGAGAATCCCACCCGTAAAGACCGTAGATTCCTTCGTCGCCTTCCATTTCCATTTCGGATTTTTCATCGTACATCACTGCGTCCGTGAACGGTACGAAAAACATTCCGGTGAACCGCTGACAACGATTGTGTATACACACGTAGTCGCGTCCGAATCGCTCGGAACACTGTTCCGGGAAGATGTCCGTCATGCACTCGTACTTGTCGAGGTCGTCTAAGGAACCCTGTTTGATCCGACACCTCTCCTGTTCCCCGTTCCACTTGCACTCATCGTATTCGTTGCATTCGGTTTGGTCGTACATGGTTTTATCGAGATAGCACGGGGGAATTGCCGGAAGGCACCCCCCCGTCCGGGCCGGGGCGGCAACAGGCGGGTAGGTAGTCGACGGCGATGTTGGCCAAATCTGATGGAAGTTTTCCCTCCAAATCTTGGAAATAAGAATAATAATGAGGACAATTTGCTTCCATTTTTTAAATAAAACCTATAAAATTTTCGTATTTATCGGTTAAGACTTGACGCCCCCCGATGTTGGAGTTTCATGTTAACACCAAAAACTAATTTGTGGATTCAGCACATCCAGAATTTGGTTCCCCAACCAAACTGGGCATAAAAACGAAAATGTACAATCCTTACATATCTTTTCCGTAAAAAGATCCAAGTAAAATAACAATAGAAATAAACCGACCTTATTTTAAAAAACCGGCGTCGTCTTACGCCCGCGAAGCGGGCCAAACGAAGTTAGTGGGCGAACACGCATTACATATGCCCACAAACCAATCGTGTAATGCCGTGGGTTTCAATCCACCGGAGTATTAAATAATTTATATATATATATATACATAAACGCAAGATGATACTCTTGATCGACAATACAAAAAACTTAGAAGGAGCATTTATGACCCCTAAGTTATTAGCGTGTCTCGAAAGGAAGGGGGTACATTTTATTGTAGCGTCTACCCGGACCGATGTAAATACAATCTTGGATACGTACAATAAAGAAATCAAGGGAATAATTTTGAGCGGCGGACCTTTGTGTTTAAGCGAAGAATTAACTATTTCTCTAATTAATAAAAATATTGCCGTCGTATTAAGATTAAAAAACGTCCCTATTCTAGGAATCTGTTTCGGATTTCAATTATTAGTCGCAAGTTATGGAGGAAATATTGTATCCATGGATAAAGAATCGAAGGGGGTAAAAAAGGTACAAATATTATCCCACAATTCACTTATTTTTAAAAATATTAAAAATGAATATATCGATGTGTTTCAGTCGCACAAAGACAAAGTCAACGACGTCCCCCCCAATTTTGACATTATTGCCATCGATGAAAACAATATTATCCAAGGAATAGAAAATAAAAAATTCAACATTTGGGGATTCCAATTCCACCCCGAAGGTCTAGAAAGCACAATTCAACTAATTTATAATTTTTTAGATATTTGTTATGCACAATAAAAGCTCTTAAAATTTTTTATCATGTATAGTAAAATGCATATTCCCTATAGCAACTTGGCCCATCTTTTCCTCGAAGTCCGAACCCAGATAAAACTCTACCATTGGCAAACGCGGGTTTATGCGCGCCATAAAGCGACGGATCGCTTTATCGAAACCTTCGAACCTTTGGTCGACCGCTTCGTCGAGGCGGCGCAAGGCGCCGCCGGTTCTGAACGGATAGGCGACTTCGATGAACTAAGCCAAGAACAACAGGAAAGCATAGAGTGTTTTAACCTAACCCCGACCGACGATACAGCAACCGAATTTCTTACCCGATTTCGCGACTATATGGAAAGTCTAGACTTGTGCCATTCCGAACTGGCACAAATCCGCGATGAAATGTTGGAAATAGCAGACATCACTTTGTATTTGTTCACGCTGCGTTGAAGATTTCAAAATAAAAGTATGACTTGTGAATTTCTATTTCTTTACACGAATGCTGTAAAGAAACTTCTAACGGCGTCATTAATCAAGGCCCCCACTCATTTTTAGCTTCAGCGACTTCATACCCTTTGATTTTTACGTCGCTATTCGGAAACTTCTTTTCTAAGTCCTCAAGCGTGATTTTTTCATACTCATCAAACTCATCCTCCCCCGGAACGTAAGCAAAAATCCCCGATTTCTCCCGCTCTTGGTTGTAACACTCAACCCATTCATCTGTATACTGCGGATTGCGCTGCTCCAGCCGTTTCAACTCGATTCGAATTTTAAGCTGATTATGTTCGATTTTCTCAAGTTTCTTACGATTAATTTCACACGCTTCAGTCAAGCGCATTTCAGTGACCCGTTTCATTGCATAGTATTTGAGCGTCGTTGTGTCATCGTAAATGTCTTCAGTTCGAACGTCTTCTTCGCGTTCTTTCAACTCTCTCATAATTCTCCGCTGTTCCCCTTCTTTTTGTTTGACCGCTTCCGACCGAAGCTGGTTCATATCATCATCTTTTGACGTGACGTCGAGCAAGTCTCTACAAAACGCATTCTCATTAGTCAGCGGAACCCACGCCCCGATCGGAGCAATCCGAATTTGAAACCGGGAATCGACTTCCCGGATAATCCGTTTGCTGTCTTCGGTTGCTGTCGTTTCGGTGGGCCAGACGCCTCGGACTTTGCAAAACCCGTAGACTTTCTTGCCTGTGCTCAGGGTTTTCGGGTCATCAAAAAACATAAACGAAAGGTTTCCGTACATTTGATTAGCAATAGGCGGGTCGTCCATTTGGCGAACAACTTTAGGGAATTTGATGGTTTGCGACCGAACGGCTTCGTCGCCGATTTTTCCAGTAAGGGGGGGGTAATCCCCTATTAACCATTCGGGTTTCTTAGGAGCATCTTTGGAATCCATTTGTTTGTCTATTACTTCTTTTAACACAGTGGTTGTTTTTTAGTTTTGGCAGGGGGAATTAATCCATTGGACTTCTTTCACTTTCTCTACAAACTCCTTAAGGACCTGTATAAAGGCGGGGGGGAAGGAGGGAAGTGTCAGCAGTGAAACTATTAAGAAGATGATAATAAAAGGAGTAATAATGAAAGCAATCGGAATCAGCAAAACGCTTAGTAAGGTTGCCACCAGAAGAACCGCGTAAACTGCACCAACGCCTACGAAAAAAGTGCTTACAGCATAAGAAAAGGTGTTCGTATCACCCATTTTTTACTTTTTGATTCTAAAAGTAAAAAAATCTAATTCATTTTTATTAAAATTGATACAATTATTTTACGTGATATTAACATGTCCGCCTTCGATGCACAAAAAACACCGGGCGAACCGGGACGCGCTCATGAAAGCATTGAAATCGTTGAAGAAGAACGAAAGCACGTTTCAGAGTCTCCATTTTCGCAACACGCAGAATACTTGGAAAGATACACAGTACTACGAGGTCCGACATATTCTCTGTAATATATGGATGTGGGTAAAGCTTGTCCCCTCCACACGGATAGGTGGTGGTGGGAAGTGCTAGCCTCCAAAGAATTATTCAAAAATGGATCAAGAATCTCGGAAAAAACCCGTCAAGAACTCGATTCGATTACTGCGGCCGAAAAAGATTAGACAGAAAATTATTACTGCGTATGCAATTTTTGACTGTTTGAATCAACAATTGCATATTGATCGCCGACACCCTTTTGTGCGGCATTTGACCTTTCTAAAGAAGAAATATAAAACAAACCCAACCCAGAAAGGGAGACCTGAGACATTTAATAGTTACAGTTTCGGTCTGTCTTTTTAATTATTTTTTTTCACTTCAACAAAATCTACCGCTTTTAAGGTCAAGTTATCAATCATTTTTAATACAGAAATCAATGTTTCATTGGTCAAAAAAAGGTGCTTACCACCAGCGTCCACTGGTGGTTCTTGTTCCTCTTTGTCTTGTTCTTGTTCTTGTTCCCCTTCGTCTTGTTTTTCTTCTTGTTCCTCTTTGTTCTCTTCTTTTTCCTCGTCTTGTTTTTCTTGTTTCTCTTTGTTCTCTTCTTGTTCTTCTTTTTCCTCTTCTTGTTCCTCTTTGTTCTCTTCTTGTTCCTCGTCTTGTTCTTGTTCTTCTTGTTCAGGTTCTTTTTCCTCGTCTTGTTCTTGTTCTTCTTTTTCAGGTTCTTTATATAAGGTATTTTTGATGGTATAAATAACATAAGTAGCCCAATATATTATTACATTAGTGGTACAAATCCAGAAATTACGTTCAGCTCTCCACCGGATGCACGTAGGATTTAATCCAACTCCATTCCAATATGATTCTTGAGTTTTAGAATGTTTGTAGACAGTATATATCGTTAATGTAAAAGTTATTATAGAAATTCCTATTAAAAATTGTATAATATTTATTTTCATATAAGGAATTCTTACCGATCCCAAAAGCAACAATTTTAAATTAAGAAATTTCCCTACCTTAGAAGGTAGTGGTAAACTTACTAATATCAAACTTGTCAATCCTATAGGTAGTAAACAATATACAAAGAGTAGCCATTGCATTTTTAGATTTTTATAATGCATCCAGCATTGCAATTCAATTTTGAAGGAAAACCCTAAGTATTTTTATAAGATAATGGATCGACATATTTCGTTGGCAACATTAGGCTAAGAGCGTTCGTAGCAGAACGTATGGTACTAATCAATTGATGAAAAAATCAGGACTAGCACAGTGGACAACACCATCCAAGTCACATCGAATGTCTGTGCGGTGTCTCGATACTTGAAAACGGATTAGGAGTCTCCAAGTTTTATTCTGACTGAGAAGATGTTGCGGCATTTTGGCGCACAATAAAATCTTCAAAAATATAGGAAAACGAAATCGAAGCGGGATACGAGGGAAAAAGAGACGTCCAAGCCGCTGGTTGTCCATCGGCAGGGACTTGAAAAGCCGACACCAAACAGGGAGGAAAAATAAGATTTATTCTCTGTCC
>Ga0114923_10002759_pt1 | contig 11869 bp, 10 predicted proteins | sample SumtaG_FD_89578 | JGI IMG/M metagenome (GOLD analysis project Ga0114923, IMG submission 89578) | Deep subsurface microbial communities from Indian Ocean to uncover new lineages of life (NeLLi) - Sumatra_00157 metaG | ecosystem: Environmental > Aquatic > Marine > Oceanic > Sediment | place: near... | reverse complement strand
TGGCGATTGTGAAGAAAAACAAACCCAAACAAACCCAATTCAAACCCAAAACAAAGCCAATTTTGACCTCTCAGCCCCCTATCAAAGCCAAAACAAACCCAATTTCGAGCCAAAACAAACCCAATTTCTGTACCACAGAATTCGCGAATTGTTTATAATGCGGCCGAAATATAAGGAGTTGCTTAAATGAGCACTAATGACGCTGCTTTTCAAAAATGCATTAACCCCGACTGCGCCGCCACCTTCGATTGCGGCCAGGCAATGTTCAAATGCCCCGAGTGCGGCGAACTGCTCGATGCCTGTTATGATTGGGACAAAATTGAAGTCCCGGCCAAACTTAGCGATTTTGCCAAAAGATGGGCTACAAGGGACAACAAACTGGACTTTTCAGGAGTGTGGCGGTTTCGCGAACTGTTGAATTTCTGCCCCGATAAATACAAGGTCACCATAGGCGAGGGCCAGACAATCCTCGAACAGAATAATGCCGTCGCCAAACATGTCGGAATGAAGCCGGACTGCCTGTACCTGCAGTACGAAGGGCTGAATCCCTCCGGCTCTTTCAAGGACAATGGAATGTCGGCGGCGTTCAGCCACGCCATGATGGTCGGTGCAAAATCGTGCGCTTGCGCGTCGACGGGCAACACCTCCGCATCCGTGGCTTTATACGCGCACAACTGTAACCTGAAATGCATCGTGTTTATCGGTTCGGGCCGGATTGCTTTCGGCAAGCTCAGCCAGGCGATGGATTACGGTGCACAGACCATTCAAATAGCAGGCGACTTCGATGACTGCATGCGACAGGTCCAGGATGTCTGCACGGAACTGGGGCTCTATCTGCTTAACTCGCTGAACCCCTTCAGGCTGGAAGGCCAAAAGACAATAATGTATCGAATTATCGAGCAGATGGGCTGGCAGATGCCGGACTGGATTATCGTGCCCGGCGGCAACCTCGGCAATTCCAGCGCGTTCGGAAAGGCATTTTCTGAGTTGAAGGAGCTGGGACTTATCGACCGAATACCACGGATGGCTATTATTAACGCCACCGGCGCCGATACCCTGAATGACCTGGTCAATAACAAAAAACTCACCTGGAATAACAGCAAAGTTGACCAGAAGATTATCGACGATTATTACACCGATTTGACTGCCCGTAATTTTTCACCGCATACCTGCGCCTCGGCGATAGAGATTTCCAGACCGGTAAATTTGAAAAAATGCCTCCGGGCCATTGATGTATGCAGCGGCATTGTCCGTGCTGTAACCGATGAGGAAATCTGTGACGCAAAGGCGATTGTGGGCAAATATGGTTTGGGCTGTGAGCCTGCTTCGGCCGCTACAATCGCGGGCCTAAAGCATCTCATTGCCGACGGTATCGTCGGGCACGATGAGCGGGTTGCATGCGTGCTCACAGGCCACGAACTGAAAGACCCCAACGTGACTGTCAACTACCATAAGGAAAAACAGGGGCAGTTCAGCAATCCGCCGATAGAGGCTCCGAACGATCTTGACCAGATCATCAAATTGATAAAGTAAACAAACGTCTTTGTGCGTTCAATAAGGTTTTGGATTTCTTTTGGCTGACACCGCATCTGAAAACTTTTTTACCTGCCGGATAAATTCGGCACCACCACCCTGCCAGTCATCGCCGGCATAGGATTCGATGAGCAGCTCTTTTAACCTGTTGTCGAAGTACTTAGCCACCATGCTGTGGTGTAGTCTTCCGAGGTTTTTTATTAATTTGTTTTGACTGCTTACATTGTGCTCCATGCGGTGCAGGTCGATAACCGCAAAATCGTATTCGTCTGAATCGGGGGTTTCTTTTATAAATACGTGCCAGATATACAAATCCGGCAGCGAGATTCGGGCATCGTGTATTTTGCGGATAAATCTGCCCAGCGGAACGATTATTTTTTCTTTTTGCTGCTGGGTCAGTTGCGGCCACTTTTCAGAAACGAATTCGCTAAGTGCTTTGCCGGGCAGCTTTTCGGTGATAAGGAATGATTTTCTCTCCAGGCCGAGTTTTGTTCGTTCGCCGTAGCAGACAGGCCTGTAGGTCTCTATGGCGTTTTCGAGCAGCATTTTGGCGTTTTGCCATTCAAGCTTTGCCTGGGAAATCGGTGAGCCGAAGCTGCGCCATGCAAAAAGCATGTCCTTAAAATGCGGTTTGAAAAAACGCTTGCGAAAAAATACTTTGCGGTCGGTACCCTCGCCGAAAGTTAGTATGCTGACATCGCGTTTGGTATTCAGATTTATGGTTTTGTCCTGGGAAAAACTGAAAAAATCGTCAAATGACTCTAAGCCAAGCCCGGTAAAGAATTTCTGCCAGGAGCCTGTAAATACTGTTTTTTCCACCGGTTACTCCGTGTTTGCCTGTAAAGATTCTACAGGTGTCCAAAATGTATCAGTTCTGTCCCCGCTTGCTGGAAGTACTGTTTTGTTCTCTCACTGCAAAGAGCGTCAAGGTCGCCCTTTCGCTGGTGCAGCATGGAGGTTATTTCCGGTTCGATTTCTTCCGGGAAGCCTGGATGTGTCACTATTTCGGCGGGTTCGACCTGATTATATAAAGTCGCTGCTTTGAAGAAGTTAACGTCTATTCTGCCCATATGCGATATGCCGAGCATAGCGTTTGTTTTCAGTAGTTCGGTGTTCTGCAGCCGGTTTATCAGAGCCAGTGCGCGGGCCCGGTTGGCCCTTTTTTTCCCGCCTTCGGTGGGCAGGGGCCAGGGTAATTGGCAAAGCTGCTTTGGCTCGTAGCAGTAGCGTATAGCATTGATTTTGAAGCGTCTGGCCAGTTCGCAGACTATCGGGAAAATTGGAGGAAATGCGTGGAAGTTTTTGTGTGAATCGAGGTGTGTCGGAGTTATTCCTTTGTCGATTAGCCACTGAATCTGGCAGGCGAGTTCGGTGCGTATGGCGTTTCGGAATCTGTGTTTTATCACCGACAGCAGGGACAATCTCAGAAGTGAGGCGGCGAATTGGCCGTCGGTATTTATGAGCATTTCGGCGTCCGGTTCTTTTGATAAAGGCTTGCCTCTGGAGAGGTTAAGGTGGACGCCGATGCCGAGTTTTGGCATTTTTTTGGCCATCTTTAGGGCTTCTTCGGCGGCAGGCATGTTGGTCATAATGGTTGCGCTGGTGAGAACGCCCTGCTTGTGTGCCTGCTGGATGGCTTTGTTGATGCCGGTGCAGAGGCCGAAATCGTCAGCGTTTATTATGATTCGTCTGGTCATTTATATAAGAGCTTATAACAGTTAGAGGCTCTAAGTTTAAGTTGTGGTATATGGCGGGTCAATCAGAATCTGGTTTTTGGTCAAATAGCGGGGCTTTGGAGGGTGTAGAGAAGAAAGCCTGCGGTCAGTGCGAGGCATCCGGCGGCGTGGAGCAGGACGGTGAATTTGCTTGCTCGGTATTGGCCGGGGGTGGAGAGGTCTTTTGGGTTTGCGGCCTTTAGCGCAAGGGCTGCTATGGGTAGCGTAAGGATGTAAAGTATTGCAGGGAAGAACATTAGGCGGTAGAGCGGGATTGCGGCAACGGCGAGCAGGTAGCTTGTGAGAAGTGCGATGCGGTAAATCCAGACGGCTTTGGGGATGCCGAAATGGACGACGAGGGTCCTTTTGTTGACGGCGTCGTCGGCTTGGGAGTCGGGGAATTCGTTGATTAGAATTACGAGGAAAATGAGGATAGCGACGAGCAAAGCGGGGAAAATTGGGACGGTATCGAAGGTTTGGGTCTGGAGGAAGTAGGCGCCGAAGATGGGCAGGATGCCGAAAAGCAGTGCGATAACGAATTCACCGATGGCACGGTAGCCGAGCTTTATAGGCGGTGCGGTGTAGAAGAAACCGCCGAGCAGGCCGACGAGGCCGAGGGTTAGAATAAAGAGGCTTTGGGTCAGGATTACGAGGATAATTCCGATTATGGCACCTGCTGTAAGTAGTGTGAGGGCAAGGAGTAATGTTGATTTAGGCGAGAGGGTATTTTGCTGGATGAAACGTCTGCCGCCGGAAAAAGGGGTTGGGTTTTTGTTTAGCCAGTCGTTTTTTGAGAGGTGGTCGAAGTAGTCGTTAGCGACGTTTGAGCCAGCGTGGAGCAGAATAATGGCGAAGAGGGCCAAACAAAAACGGAGCGGGTTAAAAGAGGAGGTTGTTGCGTAAGCGAGAGCGGAGCCGACGAGGATTGGTAAGGCACTTGTCAGTAAGAAGTTAGGGCGGGCAGCCAAAAACAAGAGAATGAGTTTTGAGGTGGTTGGCGGGTTGGTGTTTTGGTTATTGTGCATAGATGGGATATTAGATTGGAGGCAGAGAGATTTGTCAACTATTTGCGTAAATTGGTGGATTTGGTGCTGATTTGCGTCAGAAAAATGGTGAAAAATTGGTATTTTTTGGTATTTTTTTGTAAAAAGCGCGCACTTTTTGTCATTTTTTGTGAAAAATTCGTAAAAATTTGCATTTCTTTGACAATTTTGGGCGGTTTTGGGGTGGTCGTTACATGAGGGGTTAGTGATTGGACACTTAGTTATGTGGGACTTTTTAGCGGGTTCTTTTGTCGGCTACTACGTTGTACGCCTGCCAGCCAATCCTCAATGTGCAAGAGCACGCCTCCGGTTGGCTGTTGGCTAAGCCTTGTATCCGAGAAAAGCTCCTCGCTAAAAAGAATATCACATTATAGTTGTTGTTATAAAGACGGCGGGTAAAGTTTTTGGTTTGACGTTGTCTGGAAAGTAGGATATGATTTTGGGCAGAGCGGACGGCGGTCCGGGAAACTCTTTCTTAATTAGCATGTTGTATTTGTATCTGTAATTCGTAGAAGTTGACAAAAGAATATTTAGCCACAGTCCATAGGAGAGATCGCAGAAAAGGGATGTAAGAGAGCAGAGGCTATGCGCCTTCGGCGGGCTTTTGGTATTAGAAAAACAAATTAGATTAGGCTGTCTGACTCGTCGTTAGATGCCGCTTATAAAAGGAGAGAATATTATGGCTACCAAATTAGAACAATTCATTCGTCAAACTTATAATGCCTATCCCATTTTGTTAAGCTCAGAGAAAATTATACCTGGGATATTAATCCAATCAGATTGGGGTTGGTTTAACGAGAAGAAGCACCCAGATTTTAAACGTATAGAAGATTTAGCCCGTTATCGTTTAGATATGAATGACCAAGAATGGCAACACTACAAATCCAGTTTTAGTAAGGGAAGTATAATAGCTGGCAGTATAGAAGACAGCTTTGATTTCGGGATATCATTTCCACTCCTGCAATATGGGATAAAGGAAATTGCAGGAAGAATTAAAAGGGGTAGGAAATCAACACTTACTATTGGTTCTATTGTTATTAGAGCGTTCGATAATGGCTTTTGTCTTCATGATTTGCGTCGAGAATTATGGGATCTAAGAAATACAAATAGAGATTATTGGAAAGATGTAGATAATGATTTTCTTGTTTCACATTGTTATCACACCGCAAATCTTAAGTGGGAGTTCGAAGAAGAAGGCGAATTGTCTGCTGAAGTTGACTTTACTGCAGCAGGATTAAAAGTTGGTGGTGATCTCAAATGGGATAATGGAGAAACTTTAGTATTTACTGGAACTTCAGAAGCTCCCTTTGCCGTTCAAGGTGTGAAAATATAGTTCCAGCAGATATGGAAAATTGGCCATAGAGAACACTTGGAGAAAAAACAATATCGGAAAGAAAGAGAGGTGAGTTATGCCAGGTAAAAACGATGGTGAGAATCAAATTGGGGGTCAATTTGGTCGAGTGGTGAGGTCACGAGGTGGCGGTGTTCGCTTTGGCCGGCAACATGCATTCGCTGACAGGAGGCATAAGGGTATGGGGTGGCTGCGGGATGTGCCGGATTTTCGCGACACAACTCTTTCGTGTCTTTGCCCCAAGATTCAGCGCGAGCCTGGGGATTCCCAAAAGCTGCACTTGCGAGCCACCAAGCCCATTATGAATGTTATGAAGTCGAAGAGCAAGCTCAAGAAGAGTGTGGACAACCGCAAATTCTGCTCACCCATTGAAGACCAGGATGAGTTGGGATCGTGCACTGCCAATGCTGCGGCTGGGATGGTCGAGTATATGGAGCGTCGTGCAACGGGGCAGCATATCGATGCATCACGTTTGTTTCTGTATAAGATAACCCGCAATCTTCTCGAATGGGAAGGGGACACTGGTGCGTTCCTGCGTACAACAATGCAGGCGCTGGTCCTGTTCGGGATGCCGCCGGAGGAATACTGGTCCTATGATATCGAAACTTTTGATGAGGAACCCGATGCGTTTCTATACGCGTATGCTGCCAGCTATAAGGCTATTCAATACCTTCGTCTGGACCCCCCCGGCATGTCTGCCAAGAACGTTCTATTTGCGCTCAAAGCCGCTATCAGTAAGGGCTACGCCATCATGTTTGGATTTTCGACGTACACATCGTTGGGCTGGGATGCCGACATTCCGTATCCATCCCCAACGGATTCGCTTGACGGCGGGCACGCTATTCTTGCCGTAGGTTATAGTGACAACCATAAGTTTGATGACGGAAGAACCGGTGCACTGCTTATTCGAAACTCCTGGGGTAAAGATTGGGGCGATGGCGGTTACGGGTGGCTGCCTTACGACTATGTTCTGGACGGGCTTGCCACAGACTTTTGGACGTGCTTCAAACTGGAGTGGATTAACTCAAGAAAGTTTGAATAGATACGGAATCGATAAGCTAAGTGTGTAATCAGGGGTACTGATTCATGAATGCGTTTACCAAAAATCTTGTAGTTTCGCCGTCGCCTAACGGTAAGGCGTGGGTATTAGAAAAATAAATTAGATTAGGCTGTCTGGCTGTACTGAATTTTATCCGATTTTTTAGAATTTTTAAGGAGCATTACAATGGACTATCCGAATCCAATAATTTTCGTCCATGGTATTCAGGGCGCTTGGCTGAAGAACCAATACCCCGTAGATTATCAAGACGAAATCTACTGGACTGGTATTTTTAGGAAGCAGTTCCGTAAAATACACCTGAGTCACATCGACAGCATGGTCGACCGTGATATTGAGAAGTTTATTTTCCCACACCAAGCGATAGCATTCATCTATGAATCAATAGTTGAAGAACTGCGACAGGAAGTTACGGAGCATACCTATATTTTTACCTATGACTGGCGTAAGGACAACCGGTACTCGGCGAAGAAGCTCGGTGACTTCGTGAAATTAGTTTTGAGAAAAACAAGGACCCACACCAAGGGGGAGAAGGGGCGAGTTCCACAAAAGTTTTCTCTCATTGGGCACAGCATGGGTGGGCTGGTTATTAAATGGTACGTTTTGCAAATTCTTAAGAAGAAGCGAGCGGAAAAGGTGATAGATAAAATCATTACGATAGCGACTCCGTATCGCGGGAGTCTTAAGGCAGTCGAGGCGCTTATACCAGGCGCACGAAAGTTTTTTGGTTTTGACGCCCAGAAAGCGATGCGTGAAGCAGCAAGGACCCTGCCAGGTACTTACCAACTTTTACCAAGCTGGACAAACCCCGTGATAGATAAGTACAGCGGCAATAACCTTAGCATTTTCAAGAAGGCGACTTGGCAGGAAAACGTTATAGAGAAGTTAGATAAGAAATACGGGCCGGAATTCCTTCAAAAAATGCTGGCTGACGCCAAAGACTTTACTGATGTTGTGAAGAAGGACTATGATGATAAAATTAGAAAAAAGTTCTATTGCATATACGGCACTGGGAGTGATACTTTGAAGCAAGTAAAAGTTGATACGAAGAGTAATAACAGATTTGATTTTGCTGGCGCGAAGGAAGACAAGGAAGGTGATGGGACTGTTCACAAATTATCCTCATATGTAAAGGCAGCAAAAAACATTAAGGACAAAAAGAAACTACTTGATGGTAGTCTGGGAGGTCAACACGCTCAGATGCCAAATCATGATTCCGTTCAAGACTACATCGTAAAACTTTTTACGAAAATTAAATACTTGAAATCCTTCGAATCCAAGATTTAAGCTTAATTGTTTTGTGTGTAGATGAGAAGAGAAGCAGGAATTCAGAGCCTTTTCTTTTGCTTTGCGCCGTAGAAAACGTAGAATTAGTCAAACCAAATTCAGAGGATTTTTTGAAAGAGGGAATTTAGAAGTACGAAATAGGAAGCAATCTAAAACGGAGGCTGGGTTCCTACCTGCGCAGGAATTCGGGGCTAAATCACAAAGGATGTTTAGAAGTCGATTGCGATGACTTCGTGGTCGAGGATGGAAGGTACGGTGACGGTGATCCTTGAGCCGGCTTGCTCGGCGTAAGGCGTTACGCTGCTTTTGAGGAATTTTATATCCTTAGGTTTTTTTCCGGGCGGCAGTGCAATGGAGACGGTCTGGGCGGCAACGGGAATAAGTTCGCGGAATGGGCCTTTCATCATCATGGGGTTTGTGAGGTTTACGAGGTGAACGGTGAGCGAGTTTTTCTGTCGCCAGATGGTTACATCGAGAACGCCGGGGCCTGTGACGGTGACGGGAGGCTGCTCATTTGTTGCCCAGGTGACGGCGTTTCGAAGGAGCCTGCCGTGGTCGTAATTCATAATTTCCCAAAAAGTCCGGTCGATGTCCCATGGGAGGTACACGATGCGTGAGGAGCCGATTTGGCGGAGGTATATTTCGGGGATGTCGGTTTGGGGCTGACGGGGATAGACCTTTTCCATGGGCAGGTCGGGATAGGGGGGAATGAGCGTGATGGGTGGATTGGGGAATTTTTCGGCGGGTGTGACGTCGAGCCGGTAGATACCGTTTACGATTCGGCCTGCATTTTCGAGGCCCTCGAGGACGGGATGGAAGGAGGCGTCGGGATTTTTTTCAATTTTGAGGTAGGAGTTTTTCATAGGACCCTGGATGGTGCCGTTGAATTTGACGCCGAAGAGGTCAGCGAGGCCGAAGTCGGGGCGGCGGTGTCCCCACTGGTCGTAGAGTGAGGTTTCATAAGTGGCGACGATGCTTCCGCCGCGCTTGACGTAATCTCGAATCTGTCGGCACTGGAGGTCGGAGAGAGCGGCGATGTTGGGGAAGATGAGTGTTTTGAAACGGTCGATGTTTTTTGGTTCGAGTAGGCCATCGTGCACCATTTCGAATGGAATTCTTGCCTCGATGAGGGCGTGGTACATGCCGAGGAGGTGGTCCTGGACTTTTTCCCGCGCTTTTGTACCGCCGTAGAAGGCGGCGGTCTGCTGGGAGTAAACAACAGCGACGCGTGCGAGGGAGGCAACGTTTCGGAGGTATTTTTCGTTTTGGAAGTGCCAGTTGTAGATATCTTCAACGACGTCGAGCCAACGGGTATCGTAGAGGTAGCCGGAGAATTTTGTGAACCAGGGTCTTAGGCCGTTTGCGATTCCGTCTGCGACGTAGATTCTGATTTCGGCTTCGGTCTGTACGGAGTCCTTCCATCTGTAGGGTTCTTCGAGTCCCACGCTGAAGATGCCGCCGATGGGTTTTTGTCCCATTGTTGCGCGGAATTCCTTTCCCCTTTTTCCGTTGACCCATGGTGGTGCGAGGCCCTGTCTTGCCTGTTTGTCTGAGAAGAGGATGTCTGCGAGCTGTCCGATTGTTTTCATGTCGAGTGAGGTCAGGGCGCCGCCGCCGGAATTGGGGATGTAGCGAGCGTTGGGGTTTATTTTTCTAATTTCGGCGTCCCAGAGTTGCCAGAGGTCGAAGAGTCTTTTCTGCCGCCAGACGATATAGTTTTTCATTTCGGGTTGGAGTGGGTTTTTTGTTCTTGGCAGTTCGAGGCCGCAGTATTCTTTGAAGTTGGCCTGGCAGTGCCGGCAGTAGCACATGCCTGAGCCTGACCAGCGGTTGCTGAAGATGCCGTCAACCATGTAGCGTGACATAATTTCTTTGTGGACCTCTGTCATGAATTCGAAGTTGTAGGGGCCGAGGGCGCATGTCACCCACATATCGGGCGAGGACCAGTGTCGTCTTTTGTTGCCATTTTCATCGACGGCAATCCAATCGGGGTGAGCGTCGAAGACATCCTGATGAACGGCGTGGGGGTCGGTGCGGGCGATGACGACCATACCCATTTTTCTGCATCCTGCGAGCAGTTCTCCGAATGGGTCGGAGTCCGCCATCCATGCACTTCTGTGGTGGAGTGGTATTTCTGTAGGGTAATATGCGACGCATCCGCCGGCACTGAGGCAGGCGGCATCAGAGTGCGTGCGCTTGAAGTAGTCGAGCCAGAAGTTTGGGTCATATTGCTGTGGGTCGTTTTCGACGAGAGTGAGTTGTGCCCATCTCATTGGTCGGTCGAACCAGCCTTCGAGAGACGGAGCCGATTTTGCGGACTCAGCGGCAGGTGATAAATCGGCCTGTTCCAAAGGGAAACTAACCGTTTGACCAGCCAGAACAATTAAAACAACGACATACAGAAGGATAATCCGAGACCGCATCTTTAATCCTTTCATGTACCGGGATTTCTCATTTATATATTCTCAGCTATGGTGCTGAACATTATTTTCGATAGGATATTACGTCTGTCCTAAAAATTCAAGCTTTACTGCAGATTCTGCGGTATGAGCGTGGGGGATTCGAGTTGCCCTTCGACTTTGCTCGGGACAGGCAGGCGAGTAGATGGGTAGACAAGTTAATGATGCATAGGGGGATTATGCAGGTTTTATTTTAAAAGTCTTTGAAGCCCTGCATCCATTCGGGCCAGTCGGGTGTGTCGGCGTGGAGAGTGTTTCTGCCATGATGGCAGATTTAGTTGGGGTTTTAATCAATTTGGCAGGGGTTTGTGGTTTTGGGTTTAGGGGCGTAAGTTGTTGCAGGTGAGGGGTTTGCGCGGGATTGTGGTTGCGGGAGAGGTATTGGCACGGCATTTGCATTTATTTTAAGGTTATGGTTGCTTTACATGCAAAACCCGAGATAAATTTGTTGGCGAGCGAGGCGCGGTGGGGGTGGCCTGAGGCGGTTCGAATGATATTTCGTCCCCGGGGCGTGAACCTTTTGGTGGCGCAGAGTGCGGACGAGTTTTTGAATATAATCGAGCACGAGCGGATATACGCGACGATAGTTGATATGGACTGTGAGGAGTCGAATGGTCTGGCGACGGTGAAGATAATCCGGATGGATTATCCTCTGGTGCCTTGTATTTTGCTATCGAGCGAGGCGGGCGAGGGATTGCTGGGACAGGCGCTCGAGCTTGAGATTTTCAGTGTGATAGATAAGCCGGTTGATATGGTTTTGCTGCGGGAGCAGCTGGACCGATTGTTTTTGAAACGTTACGAGAGCAGTATTTTTTCGTTATAAAATTTGGATTTAAGAATAAAGGTTTTTTGAAAGGAGAAGAACTGAGATGAAGATTAAACCATTAGCAGATAAGATTCTGGTAGAACGTCTTGAGGCGGAGACAAAGACGGCTGGGGGTATAGTACTGCCTGACAGTGCGAAGGAGAAGCCTCAGCGCGGCAAGGTAGTTGCGGTTGGGCCAGGTAAGGTAATGGACGACGGGAGTGTGCAAAAGCTTTCGCTGAAGAAGGGAGATACGGTATTGTTTACGAGTTATGCGGGCACGGAGGTGAAGATAAAGGAAAAGGAACATTTGATAATGAGCGAATCGGACGTATTGGCAGTGATAGAGAAATAGTGTACGACTTAGAGCGTATAGCGTATATTGTAATTAAAAGGAGAAAGAAGAAATGGCAGCTAAAAAGATAGCATTCGGGACGGAGGCGCGAGCGGCGATACGCAAGGGCGTAGAGAAGCTTACGGCGGCGGTGAGGATAACATTGGGTCCCTGCGGTCGTAACGTTGTATTGGAGAAGTCATACGGTTCACCGACGGTGACGAAGGACGGAGTGACTGTTGCGAAGGAGATAGAATTAGAGGACTCATATGAGAACATGGGTGC